>WBZT01000015.1_pt1 | contig 169726 bp, 179 predicted proteins | sample 5204241 | NCBI WGS metagenome assembly WBZT01 (sample SAMN12344358, study PRJNA552823) | activated sludge metagenome | biome: Activated sludge suspended growth; feature: Nitrification reactor; material: Wastewater; isolation source: activated sludge from nitrification reactor of wastewater...
GTGTAGCCGATCCAGTTTCTGGTCGCCCAGGCATTGATGTGCAAACACTTCTGTTCACCCACGCAAGCCCCAGCCTGACCCATCTGGCCGAACTGATAGGCGATTTCGTTGCTGAAATCGAATCCGCCTTTGCGCATTTCGATCCGGTTTCCGATCATGTGCCGGGTCTGGTTGGAGTGCTTCGCAGTACCAAGTCCCTGCCCCGCAAAGTCCGCTGAACCATACCGATTCTGGTACAAGACATAGAACGGCTCGATGACCATTCCAGGCACCATTTTGATCTGGTTGTAGAAAATGAACATGTCAGCATCGCGGTTTGCATCCTGAGCTCCGCTGCCGGCGATATTGGGCGCGCCGCTCCCGACTGCAGCTGCCTGACCGAGGTCACTTTCTGAGTTACGGAACCAGCCGAAATAGCTGTCCCAGCTCTTCGTCTGGTAGGCAAACATCACACCGTCATGTGAATAACCGGTGTTGGCCCAATCGAAGTGACCGAACAGAGAGTGGTTACCGAACACGACATACTGCCGACCGATCTTCACGCTCAGACCCTGCACATCGGCCAGATTCCTGATCAACATATAGGCCGCACGGACGCCCAAACGGCCGCCGTTTCCATTAGTGTTGGCTCCCTGTATAGCCCCACCATTATGGTTCAGCGGATCACCACCGTTCCCCGCGTTGGTCGCACTGCCATTTCCGCCCCAGGTCGCGCTGTCGATAATTTCCACGTAGAAATTCACATCGGGAGAGAGGTCGTACCCGATGCCCAAGCGCATCCATTGCTGCACGAACATGTCATTGCCCTTGTTGCCGCCGCCGGCTGCGGTTCCGCGGGTTCCGAAAGAGTTACATGTTCCGCCGGCTCCTTGAGCCAAGCCGAAGCAGGCATTGTTTCGCATTTCAGGCCGCACACGCAGGTCGGCGCGCATCCACAAATTCTTGATGTCGAAATTCCGGCCGATGACCGGATCGTACAGTTCGTACGCTTCCTTTTGCGGCATGTTACGAGGAATTGCGGGAAGGTTGGTGATACGTTCGCCCGGGGGAAGTTCGAATCCGGCAAAGGCCGGGACTGTCAGACACTGCAGAGCCGTCACTGCCGCAGCGCCGAAGATGGCAGCCAACCGGCCCCATCTGGTCCGTCCATGGATGCGTTTCATAGCGTTCCTCCTGTGAATTGGATGGCAACCCGTTGTGTACCCACTCACGCCGGGTGCCGCCTATACATCCAACCGCTATTGCACTACAAAGCCTACTTTGTGTGTGATGTCGGGACGCTCGAACCTGAATGGTGCCCACCATTCGGTCCCGATCCTCGCTTCACTCCTGAAACGAGCTCCTCACACCGTAAGGTCTTGTATTGTTGCTGTGGTCACCTCCCTTCACAGCCGTAGAGCGGATATGAAATGGTATTAGGCCTGCTTGGGCAAACCCGATTCCTCTGCCCCGTGCTCTACGCCCGATGTTGCGTGGTTAATCTGTTCTTCCGCTTCCTTCATCGACGACTCAAAATCCTGCTCCACCATTTTCATTTCCTGCTGAATCATGTTGAGCTCCGGCTCAACAGTCTTCTTCAGATCGTCCGCCGTTTCTTTAAATCCTTTCACGGCCTTGCCCACCTGACGCCCGATCTCAGGCAACTGCTTGGGCCCGAAGAGCAGGAACGCAATGACCAGGATTATGAGAATTTCACCAGCGCCAAGACCGAACATGGTGTTCCATACTGAGGGGGGTGTACTGAAGACCGGGGCGGAGGAACTCCGAGGTCACCTCGCCGTCATTCGGTCTGCATCCTCAGTTTCGCAAGTTACCCCTGCGTCGTCCGTGGCGGTGGAGCCGCACCGGCCTGCTGGGCAGGCGGCGGTGTGGCCGGCTGTCCGGTTTGCTGGATCTGTGCCGACGGCTGAGCCGGGGCGGGTTCCGCCTCGGTGGCCGTCACATCAATGGCATCCGCTTCGTGAACCGATTTCTTGAACCCTTTGATTGCTTTACCTAATCCCTCACCGAGCTGGGGAATTTTCCCCGCACCGAAGATGATCAGGACGATGATGAGAATCAGCAACAGCTCCATCCAGCCAAACGAACCAAACATGGTACTGTATGCTCCTTGTTACAGCTGTGCGATTATTCGCACGACGTATGTTCACGCACTCGCGACCGCAAAACCGTATCGTGAGGAACGTCGTCTCAGATGATCGTGTCTGCGTGACCCCATCCCGATTGAATGTTCGCGATGCACGGAGGGGAGACGGGTCTTTTCTTCGAAATCGCGGGAAAGGCTATAGAAATGGAATTAATTAGTCAAGCTCTTTCTCCCACAGACACTACCTGGTAGGCCCGTCCTGCCGCACGACCCGGCACGGCTTACGGACGACAGGCAAAGTGATAGTACTCCACAGGGCTGGGAGGCGCCCCGAGCGCCATCAACACCGCCTCGCGTTCATAGCCCAGATGCTCCAACTCCGGTTGTGCCTGGCTTAATTCTTCTTCGGTGACATAGGCGACCGTATCGGGGATCCCGTTCGGTTTGAACGAGAGCAGAATACCCTGCGCCGCATCGCGCTCCTCGGCCGGCATCTCACTGCGCAACGGGAACTCGATCTTGCGTTGATAGGGACTCTCATAGGTCTCGTTCAACGTGCGGATGGTCTTGACCGTGAGGCGATCCAGTTCCCAGGGCTGCACCTTTGAGCCGACCATCGGGTGGCAAGCCAGCAAATCCATCAGCGTCATCACATTCGTCCCCAGCCGGCTCCCGACGAATTCGCGCTGTGTTTCAATCGCGACCGCGTTCAGCCCCAGATGCTTGGCCACGGCCTGAATCAGGGCCAGGTTCACCATGAAGCTGTACTGGCCACCGAACTGGCCATAGCAGGGCTTGTCCGGGTCATTGAGGACTTCCATATCCGCCGTCCCGGCATCGAAGCTGCTGAACCCCACGGCATCCGGGGCCAACACCCGTTTCGCTTCCTTCAGGGATGCAAACGCGCCGAGATTGACCGGCACCAACACCTCATCGTCGATGGCCTTCATGAACTCGGTGATCGTCTTGCGAAAGGGAACGTCTTTCCAGTCCACCTTGTGGTATTCGCGCTCCCAGATCAGGTCGTCCAGAAAGGGCGGAAACTGCTTGAGTCGCTCGATATCCTTGCCTTCAAAGGCACGGACAAATCCAGACCAATCGGCAATGGCCGCCGCCTTACGCTCATTGAGGTTCGGACGGAGGTGTTCTTCCTCGAACTCGCCCCCCTTCTTAACCATAAGCTTGGTCGCCAATTCGTTCCAGAGTTCGTTACAGAAGATTCGATCGACGGTGCCGTCGGCGATAGTCGCCAAGTGCTCGACCTCGGCACACAGCGACTCCACCTTCGCAAGGTGGGGAGCCAGATCAGGATGGGCACGCGCCCGCTCCAACGCATGGGCCTGAGAATCGACCAGCAGATACCGGACTCGTGGATACACCCGCCCGTCCTTGTCGAGCCGCTGCAGATGGCTGAGAAAACATGCGGCCAGATTCCCGTTTCCCGGCCCCCATTCCATGACCGTCAACTGAGCTTGAGGAGTGGCGTCGGAGAGCGGATTCGAACCGGGGCCATTCGGCGTCAGCTGTTTTGCGGCGACTTTCTTGTCGCGTTTGGTCACCTGCTCGAAGTAGTCGGCGGCCAACGCATGCGCCAATCGATAATCAGCCGAGGTGAATGTCTGGTAGAAGCTGCGTTGCTCGTCGCCCCGCAATTGATAGAACAGGGTATTGATATGGGCCTGCCAGTAGTCAACCGGCTTATACTCCCCAAGCGGCTGCGGCAGCGCGTCGGGATCCTCTACCTGCGTCATGAGGTGCTGTTCCATGTCTGTCCCCCTGTAGAAAGGAGGAAAGTCTAACAGGAAGCAATTTTCACCCGCAACCTACCCCGCACGATTCATCGCCCCTGCCTCGCCGCTCAGACCTCCGTCTCACCGGACGGACCGTCCAGCCAGAGACCCAGCGCACACCCGTTCCTTGACAGGCCGGCTGGACGGAGTGTACCAAGTCAGGATGAGGCAGTTGCTCTGGTTCTGCGGTCCCGTCTTCCTTCTCTCCGGCTCCCTGCTCTGGGCCGAAGATCTTCCGCTTACCCGCAATGTGCCGATTCCGGATTTCCAGAACCGCACCGAGAGCGCGAAGCCTTATAACTTCGACGCCCCGCCCGAAGGCATGTTTCGCCATATCGTGCTCGCCGAAGGGTTTGATGAGGAGCTCGGATTGCAACGGACCCATGAAATTGTCCCCGTCAGACCGGCCGAACAATTCCCCGCCGGTCCCAAACCGGTTTTCATCGTCTTCGAACTCCATCAGCATTACCAATCGTTTCAAGTATTTGGGCGCTGCTACCCAGAGGAAGTGGCAGGGTTAGACGGGCGAACCGTGGTCGCTGACGATGCGATGTACATCGCCTTGGAGGACCAAACCGGCTACCTGAAGCTGTTCCCGGCAGAAGGTGGCTGGAAACCAGGACGGTATAAGGTGGAAATCCATGCCGGTGAACAGATCAACGACATGAGCCTGATGGGTACCATGCGCTTCACCATCACCGCCTCGACGGACTCGGGAGCCCCTGCCGGGAGCCGGTAACCTACGCCCCGCCTGTGGACTGATTGACGCCCGCTCCAACGCTGGGCTATACCGTGCTACCGAACCGGGAATCGAGAACCTATCGGTCGTGGACGCGTGCAGCCCGAGAGGAGCCTCATCGCCGTGCAGTGGGACATTCTTGCGACCATCCTCCTGACGGCCACCATCCAATCTCTCTTTGGCGTGGGAGTGCTGTTGTTCGGGACCCCGATTCTGCTCGTGCTCGGCTACGATTTCATCACCGCCCTGACCATCCTCCTCCCGATCTCGCTGACCATCAACCTGCTACAAGTCAGCAAGGACTACCGGCACGTCCAGGCGCCGTTCTACCGGCAAGTGCTCACCCTGTCGATTCCCTGCGTGGTGCTGTGTCTCCTACTGGTCACAAAACTCAAACTGAACATCGGCAGCATTGTCGGACTCTTCTTGATCGTCGCGGCGCTCAAGAGCGTCTATGCGCCATTTAATCGGTTGATCGAGTCGCTGGTGCGATATGAGCGCACCTATTTCATCGTGATGGGCATTGTGCACGGCCTGACCAATCTGGGGGGCTCGCTGTTGACGGCCATCATCCACAGTAAACCGTACGACAAAGATCAGACCCGCGCCACGACTGCCGTGTCCTACGGGACCTTCGCGCTGTTTCAACTCGTCACGTTGGGCATCTCCCTCGGTCCTTCTGCCATTGCTACGTCCGCCACCGTACTCTATATGGCGGTGGGCGTAAGCATGTTCCTGGCTACCGAACTGCTGCTCTATAACAAGATGAGCACCGAACGTTACCGCACCACCTTCGCCGCATTCCTCTTTTTGTCCGGCACCGCCCTGATTTTCAAGTCCCTCTTTCTCCGCTGATCGGATGCGGAAACACTCCGCCGGCGCCGTATACCACCGACAATGGACTGGTCAGCTGGCGGCTTAGCTCACGCCAAGCCAACGAACATGAGGCCGGGAATCGGGCGATGTGTTGACGAACTACAGAGTCTCGGTCTAGACTTCGCACAGTCCTAAAAATCCCCAGGTGATGGAGTTCACCGAGAACCGCCGGTCGCGATCCTCGCCTTCGGCTGATAACTCCTACCAGCGCCCAACGCGGTAGGAGTTGCTTTGAACCAGCGCCCCACAACAATCCCGACCTATCCCCAGTATCAGCTGACCAAGGTCCTCCGCGATATCTTCGCGCACCTGAGCACCCTGCTGAAGCTCGAGCGATCGATCCTGGGCATCATCGCCTCGTATGCGGTGGCCATCGGGTTCTTCCTGCTCTGTGTTCCCATCGCCGTCCAGGAGCTCGTCAGCACGTTCTCCTTTGCGATGGAACCCCGCATGATCTTTACGCTGGCGCTGTTCGTCGCCAGTTCCCTGACCGGGGTCGCGGCATTCCGTGTGCTGCAAGCCCGCGCCGTCGAAACGCTGCAACAGCGGATCTACACCCGCATTGCGATCGGATTTACGCGTCTCCTCCCCCGCCTCCGCGACGATACCTTCGCCACGCCGCAGGCCTATCGGTTCATGGAGGCCGACCTGCTGACCCGGGCATTGGTGGCCATGGTGGCGGATCTGTTCAATGTCGCCGTGGTCGGTACCATCGGGGTGACCATGCTGATCCTGTTTCACCCCTTCTTTCTCCTCTACATTCTGTTGCTGATCCTTGGCTTTGTGGGATTACTGACCCTTTTCGGGCGCGGCGGCTTCTTCATCACCCTGGAAATGTCCCGGCTCCACTACGACATTTTCGGGTGGATTCAGAACATCGCGCACAATCTCCCCCATCTGCGGGCCGCCGGCGACAGCCCGTATCTGCTTGAACGAACCGATGCACTAACCCGCGTCTATGCCAGAATTCGACAGCGCCGATCCGACACGCTCACGGGCCGGCAATACAAGGCCGCGGCCCTCTGGCAAGTCGTCGGCCACAGCGGGCTACTGATCACCGCCGGACTCCTCGTGGTGGACGGACAACTCACCGTGGGGCAATTCGCCGCCGCCGAGGTGTTGGTCGGCAACCTTCTGGTCAACATGGATACCTTGGCCCGGCGAATGGTCGCGATGTTTTTCACCTTCGTGTCCTGTCGAGAGATGGCCGCGGTGTTCTCCCTGCCCACAGAAGAGGACGGCGCGAAGGAAGACGTGCCGGCGGCACAGTTTGGAGCCGTCGGCATCCGTCTGACGTGCCGGAACCTCTCGTATACCGGCCCGGATGGCGCACCGACCTTTCAGAACGTGTCCCTCGATGTCGCCCCGGGGGAGAAGGTGGCCGTCCTCTGCAGCACGAACAACGCGAAGACCGCTCTAGCCAAGGTCCTGGCTGGATTGCACCCGCCGGCTGCCGGCTTCGTCCGGTACAACGATATGAATCTGGTAGAGGTGAAACGCGATTCGATCAGTCGGGTTCGCGGACTCGTCCTCGATTCCCATCCCACACTGCTGGACGGCACGCTGGAAGACAACATCACACTTGGCCGGCCCACGATCGACTATCAAGACCTCCAATGGGCGCTCCGGTTTGTGGAACTGGATCACGACATCGATGCGCTGCCGCAGGGCCTGAACACCCGCGTGTCCAGCCTGGAAACCAATCTCTCCATGAGTCAGATCCTGCGGCTCCTCGTGGCCCGCGCGATTGTGATACGGCCGCAACTACTGATCTTCGACGGCACGCTCCACAACATGCTGCCCGCCACGCGGGAGGTGCTGCTTCGCCGCCTCTGCGCCAAAGACGAACCCTGGTCGGTCATCTTCCTGTCCAACGATCCGAACTTCTCTGCCTTCGTTGACCGTCGGATCTCACTCGACTCGTGAGCGCGGCCACACATCCTGAGACGGAACCCTGGACGGAACCGTTTGACCACCCCTCCATGCGTTTTGTAGAATGGGCGCCGTGCACACCGACAAACCGCTGCGTGAAGGAACTGTTCCCGCTCCATGACTGTGACCCGCCCATGGGCCTCCGTAGTCATCCCTATCAAGGATGAGCGCGACAATCTGGTGCCCTTGACAGAACAGCTCGTGAAGGTCTTGGACGCCCGGGAGGAGTCACGATCGGCCCCATTCGAGTTGATCTTCATCGACGACGGCAGTTCGGACGGCAGTTCGGAGGTTCTCGACAGTCTGGTCGCCCGATACCTCACAGTAAAAGTGTTTCACTTCGACCGGAACTACGGCCAGTCGGCGGCCTTCGATGCCGGATTCAAGCGGTCGACAGGGGAACTGGTGATGACCATCGACGGCGACCTGCAAAACGATCCGGCGGATATCGCCACGCTGCTTCCGCACATCAAGACCTTCGACCTCGTCTGCGGCTGGCGCAAAGATCGCCACGACAACCTCACACGCAAGATTTCCTCCCGTATTGCCAACAGCGTCCGCAGCGCCGTCACCGGTGATCGCGTACACGACACCGGGTGCTCGCTCAAGCTGTTTCGCCGCGCGGTGGTGGAAAAAATGCAACTCTTCGAGGGCATGCACCGGTTCTTTCCCGCCCTCGCCTTGATGCATGGGTTCACCGTGACCGAGGTACCGGTGCGCCACTATCCACGCACCCGGGGCACCTCGAAATACGGCGTGGGCAACCGCCTCTTCAAAGGCCTCTACGACCTGGTGGCCGTGCGATGGATGCAGCACCGTTGCTTGCGCTATCAATATCGGACCGCCGCGACGACATCCTCGCCTTCGCCATCGGCCCCCACACGATTATGACACTCGACACCATCTGGCTGATTATCGGATTCCTGGGGCAGGGGATCTTCTTTATGCGCTGGGTCGTCCAGTGGATCGCCTCCGAGCGTCATGCGGAAAGTCGCGTGCCGACCGCCTTCTGGTACATGAGTATGATCGGCGGGCTGATTACGTTGGCCTATGCGATCTATCGGCAGGATCCGGTGTTCATCGCCGGACAGAGCATCGGCAGTATCGTCTATCTCCGCAACCTCATGCTGATTCACCGTCCCAGCCAAGCCGAGTCCGGCTCGGCATCTCCGGCGACCAAATCCTAATGGAACTTCACATGAACGGACAGCACCCGTCCTCGCAGACGCCGGCGCAGGCCGACCGATCGGTCCAACCGCTGGCGCTCATCCTCTTGCTGGCGCTCGCCGCCGTGCTCTTTTTCGTTGGTCTCGGCGCGCTCGGGTTGACCGATCGAGATGAAGGGCGCAACGCCGAAGCCGGCCGCGAGATGTACGAAACGGGCAACTACATCAGCCCCACCTTCAATTACGAACCGCGCTTCGCCAAACCGGTCTTCGTTTACTGGCTGATGACGCTCTCGTATCACGCCTTCGGGGTGAACGAATTCGCCGCACGATTCCCGTCGGCCCTCTTCGGCGTCGGATTGATCCTGCTCCAATATCTCTTTCTGACACGCTGCCGGGGGCCGGTGGTGGGCCTCTTCGGCGCGGCCATGCTGTTACTAAACCTGGAAATCATCGGCCTCAGCCGGATGGCGCTCACCGACAGCGTGCTGATCTTCTTTACGACCCTGTCCCTCTACGGCTTCTGGCTGGGTTTATATGGGGAAGGCCGCGAACGCCACTACCTGTGGTTCTTCTACATCGGCATGGCGCTCGCAACCCTGACGAAGGGCCCGATCGGTTTTCTCATTCCCATGCTGGCCGTGGGGTTGTACCTGTGGCTCACCCGCTCCTGGTCACTCTTTTGGCGTCAGGGGTTTCCCATTCCCGGCCTCGTACTGTTTCTGCTCCTGGCGTTACCCTGGTACTTGATGATGCTGAATATCCATGGACAGCGATATACGACCTCGGCGCAGGGCGACACGATCGGCCGGTTCTTCGGCACCATGGAAGGGCACGGCGGGACGCTGGTCTTTTATCTCCCCGTGTTCCTGCTTGGATTTTTCCCCTGGAGCGGCCTGCTGCCCTTCGCCTGGTACCAGGCCTATCGCAGCTGGAAGGACTCGAAACAATCCGGCGCACTGCCTCCCCTTCGGAACTCAGTTTCGGATGTCCAGCCCTCGCCTTATGCGCTCGAATGGTTCACCGCTGTCTGGGTGCTGGGCGGATTGGTCTTTTTCAGCCTGTCCTCAACCCGGTTGCCACATTACATCGGTCCTTTGTTTCCTGCGGCGGCGATCTTGACGGCGTCCTACTGGAACCGCTGCGTGACCGATCAGGCCACTCCCGGGCTGCGCGCTGCGATCCACACCATCACCGCGGTGGGCTCCCTCCTGGCTTTGGCCTTTGCTTTATTGCCGCCCATCTATGCCAAGTTCGCAGGAAAGCTGATCGATGAATTCCCCCTTGCGGGGCAGGTGACACTCGGACCGGGCCCCTATACCGTCGCCTCCATCTTTCTGGTGGGCATGGGTCTCATCGCCTACTTCGGATTCAGCGAAACGAGACGACCGGCCGTGTTCTGGGTCGCCGGCGGATCGCTGGCTCTCGTCGTCCTCGCGACCACACAGTTGATCTTCCCACTGGTGCACCACTTTGTGATCGAACCGCCCCAGCAACTCGCCGAGGTCGCAGGCGTCAATCTCGGGCCCAACGATCGGTTGATCCTCTACGGGCAACCACGCCCCTCCTTGGTGTTCTATGCGAAGCGGAAAGCCATTGTCGTCCCGAAAAATGAGGAGGCGAACATCAAGCCCTATCTGACACAGCCGGGACGCACAATGATTCTCCTCCCGGCGGCGCTTCGAAACAGGCTGCCGTTCGAAACCATGGACTACCCGGTTCTGCTCGAACGATACGGCTACATCCTGCTGGCCAACCAATCGCTGATCCATGTGCCGGAAGAGGCGGAGCAGCCGCCGGTTCGCATTCCAGGGCACTGACCCATTCCCTACTGCAACGGCACGAGCCCTTTACACGCCTGGATCACGACCACAGCAGCCATGAGTCCTGCCACATAAAGGATGTGCCGTGAGGAGGAAGGCGGCGCGACCGAGCACCGATCCGCGCAGTCGACTCTCCCGTTCCATCGTGCGAAGCACACCAGGCCGGCCAACCCGATCACGACCGGTGCGCCGGTCACGACACCTAACCCCAATCCGACCAGACTTTCTGCCGCTGCGACTCTCGTGACATTGCCGTCACCGGCCGGATTCCGACGTCCTGCCATTCGCAACGCCACACCTCCAGCCAGCAACATTATTCCGGATGCAAGCAGGATGTGATCGGTCAGCGGGTCGACGATACGGTGCGTGAGCACCCAGAAGAGACCTGTCAGCGACAAGACCACCGGAGCGATGCGGACGAGCGCCTGCGCACAGGACCGTCCCCACCAACGCAGCGGGCCATTGAAGATCGAGCCCACCACAAACCCCAACACCATGCCGGCCACTACGTCACCCGGGAAATGGGAGCCCCGCCAAACCCGGCTGGCCGCAACCCACGCGGCCAGGGCAAACGGCAGCCATCGGAACCGGGGCAATGCCCGCGCCAACACCGTCACCACGGCCACAGTAGCAGAAGTATGGCCGGACGGAAACGAATCCAGCCCCGAATCCAGCGATGGCCACCATTGCCACCCTCCCGAATGAGTCAGTCTGGGCCTCGGTCGTCCGATGATGTGCTTCAGACCGTTCACCAAAATCGCCACCACCCCGTGCGCCAGGAGACTATCCAAGGCCACCCGCATGAGTGCGCGGCGCTTCAGAACATACCCGGCCGCTAAGAGGAGCCCACTGATGGTGACGAGGGTCCCGCCGTTGCCGAGCTTCTCGCCCAGATCCCCAAGCGATTGGAGCGCCGACAGATTGTGCGACCGGAGAAACCAGAGGATGGGAATATCGATGTGAAACAGAGCGGCAAACGAACCAAGCAAGGCGGCCACGGAGAGCACGACCGCCGGCATCGGCGGGCAGGCCGGTGGTGGTTCAGGCTGCGCCGGTTGCGGCGCAGCCGACCCGTCACCTGGTTCGATCATGGAACCCAATCGGCGAGAAACACATTAAACTCTCCGGGCTCTTTCGCATGCCGGTCAGATACCCAGACAAGCATCTTCCCGTCCGGCGAGAACATGGGAAAGCTGTTGAACTGTCCATCGAAGGTCAACCGCTCCTGTCCGGAACCGTCCTCGGTGACGAGGTAGAGGTGAAACTCCGGTCGCCCCGCTGCGTTCCGCGTCTCCACATTCGACGCAAAAATCACCCGATGGCCGTCGGGATGGAAAAAGGGCGAAAAGTTTGAAGCGCCGTTATTCGTCACCTGCTGCTTATTCGATCCGTCGGCATTCATGATGAAAATTTCAAGCCGCCCGGGCTCCACAAGATTTTGAGCGAGCAGCGCCTTGTACTGATCCAGCTCTTCCTGATTGCTCGGATGTTGCGCGCGATACACAATCCGCTTGCTGTCGGGAGAGAAAAACGCGCCACCGTCGTAGCCAATCTCTTGCGTCAGTCGACGGGGGTGGGTCCCATCCAGATCCATGGCGTAGATGTCCAGATCCCCGTCGCGCATGGAGGTCCAGACGATCGTCTTGCCGTTGGGAGAGACCGTGGCCTCGGCATCGTATCCCGGCGTGTTCGTCAAACGTTGGGGGTCCAACCCGTCGATCCTCACGGAAAAGAGATCGTAGTCATCCAACGCCCAGCGATAGGCCCCACCGTCACGCTTCGGCTTCGGAGGACAGTTGGGACCTCGCAGATGGGTGGACGAGTACAACACACGCCGATCGCCGGGGAAGAAATAGCCGCAGGTCGTGGTCCCGGAACCGGTGCTGACCATCCGAATCTTTTCGCTCCCGAGATCCATCACGTACATTTGATAACAGCCGAGGGGGATATCGGACGGATGCATAGCCGCAGCAAACGTGTCTTTCATCCAATTGTTCGTGGACTGAAAGATCAGTTTATCCCCGCTGAATGAGAAATAGGCCTCGGCATTTTGTCGGCCGAATGTGAGTTGCCGGATATTCGTCAGATGCCGCTCGGCCGAGGCAGACACTTTCGCCGGTGGCTGCGCAGGCTTCGGCTCGGCCGCTCCCGCCGACACCGTTGAAGCGGCGACCAGCGCGAGCCCCAACATTCCGATCATCACCGTCTTAACGTGTTTCAATTCGCACCTCTGTACTCATCCTATCCTCCCAATCTCCCCGTGCAACCACGGCGCCTTCCTGAAAGACCACATAACTCTGCCATCCGTAAAAAAACAAGAGCCTACCCATACGTCCCAGCGCCTGGGGCGTCACTCCGTAAAGCAGCGTCACCACACTCCCGGGCTGGTCGCTACGCCGACAGGATACCAGTAGCGCCATACCGGCACCTTCATAGGTCTTACCCGCCACGGAAAATCCGCTGTCTAAGAAACGCACATGGTCACCGCAAGACCGCCATGCTTCTGCCGCCAACGGATTCTCGCGCGGATCCCCCAGCAACAACAGCGATCCCGTCGGCAGAGGCTGCTTGCCCGCACCTGGTTGAAGCACCGTCGTGCGCACGGCATCAGCCTTCGCCGCTTCCTGCGCGGCGATACGCTGGAGGATATCGCTGAACGGACCAGGCGGCCCGGACGAGGGTTGGGCCAGGACAACCGTTCGCGTGGCATCCGTCACATACAGATTCAGCATGGGAGCCATCTCGCTGCGCGCGACACGACGAAACAGATGATAGTTCGGATCCAGCCGGACTGCCGCCGGTGGCTCCGCAAGAGGCACAACCACGTCCTGCTGCGCGGCGCTCACTTGAACACGGACACGCTGGGTGCGCCCTCCGCTCAACACGAACTCCAGCTCGACCGGAGCCCGATAGGGGTCGTCACCCTGGGCGATATGGACCGTCGCCTCGACAAGGTTCGCGTGGCCCGAAGCGCCGGAGGCACTCTGAAGGCGAAGGCCGGACAGGGCGAGCTCAGGCACACCGGCTCGCTCGACCCACTGGGCAAAAAACCATCGGAGGTCTCGGTCCGCCTCTTCCTGAAAGGTCCGCTCCAGATCACTCCAATCGGCGACCGTCCCCAGGTACCGTTCCGGAATTCGTTTCAGCGCCCGCCAAAATGCCGCGTCGCCCACTTCCTGCCGGAGCGCATGAAAGACCATCGCGGATTTCTGATAGCCGATGGCATTGTCTTTTTCATCGCTCTTTTGGGCAAAGCTCCTGAGCGGGTACCCTTCGCCGGGACGCACATACATGGAATAGCCCAACAGCATCAACCGCCGTTGTTCACGGGCCTGAGCCTCGTCGCCGGTCAGTTCGTGATAGTAATAATTCGACAGGTAGGTCGTGAGCCCCTCCACCCAGTTGCCCTGACTCACCCGGTTGAACACCCCGTTGCCGATCCAGGAGTGCACGATCTCGTGGCCCAAAGCGTATGGTTGCGTATAGTGGCGCTTAATGACTCCGCTCCCCAGCAATGTGAAGGAGGGCATGCCCAATCCGCTCGAGAAAAAGTTTTCGACGACGGCAAATTGCGAAAAGGGATAGGTCCCCAGTAGCGGGATATAGGCATCGAGATATCTAGCCGAGGCATCGAGGTACTCGTCGGCGAGCGCGGCATCGTCAGGGAACAGATATGTGGCTAATTGGACCGCCTGTCCGGATTGCGCCTTCCAGGCGCGGGTCTTGACCACAAAGCGGTTGGCCACCACCGTCAGCGCTTCGCTTTTCGTCGAGACAATCCATCGCGAGGAATCGACCTGGGCCGTGCCCTGCGTAACGGCGGCCCACCCTTCAGCCAACGTGATGCGTACATCATAGGTGGCCAGCGAATCGTCGAGGTCCGGGTACCACTGGCTCTCGCTGCTGAGGTACACGCCTTCCGGACCGATGTGCCCGGCCGTTTCGCTCGGCGTGACAAACCGCAGGTGGCGTGGATCCCGGGGAGGATCATCAATCACCCCATGATACACGAACTTCAGCCGTACGGATCCGCCCGCTCGGGTGGAAGGCGGCTGCTTCAGGAGAATGCGCTGCGACTCCGCCTGACTCGACGACCTGTCCCGTGCAAATGGAACGGAGGGGACGACCTCGCAGGGGTCCTGACAATGCGTGAGATCCTCAACCCGTTCCAACAAGAGCGTCGGTGCAAGGGAAAATGCCAGTTCCTGCCCGGGAACTCCTCCCGCAACGGTCACTCGATCTGTGGCAACCAGTTGATGGGAATCAGGACGTAATTCAAGGGTAAGCTGATGATGTTCAATCGTCGGATGCTGGAGGACTGACGCAGCGAGTACAGGCGCGGGCAGGAGACAAATTGTGAGCAGACCCAAACGGATGAGGCGATACAAACCAGTCACCCTTCACCGGCACCCCGAGGTGGACGGTGAAGATTAACACTCTCGACAGACCATCACAAGCTGGATAGCCATCAACGCCCGCTCCAAATCAATGGGCTTATCCAGCACCTCTTGCGGACCCAACGCCCAGGCCTCGGCCAATAAGGAGTCATTGTGATGTCCGCTCAAAATGATCGTCCTGCCGGCATAGTCTCGCGCTGCAAGCGCCCGCAAGACCTCTACACCGTTCATTTCCGGCATGGCGAGATCCAGGATCAGCAGGTCCGGCACCGATTCACCGATCAGCCGCAACGCTTCACGGCCATCTGGCGCGGCGCGAACGTGGTATCCGCGCAGGCTGAGAAACCGTACCAGCAGATCACGCGCCATCACATCGTCATCGACCACAAGGATATGCTCGTCGGGAAGCTGGTCCGCCTCTTCTCCGGCACGGGCCTGCTCGGACGAAGCCTGTCGCCTCGCCTGTTGCGCCACACGATGGACGGCCCCGATGAGCACATCCAGCGACAGCCCCTTGCGCAGGAAATCCGTGACGCGCAACTCGCGCGCTCGATTCTCCAATTCCTCCGTCGCGCCGCCACCCAGCATAATCACCCCGGCGCGAGGGTCATGGGTTCGAATTTCCTTGAGCACCGCCAGACCATCCATTTCCGGCATGCGCAGATCGAGCAGCGTCACCAGCGGGCGAAGCTGCCGAAACAACGCGACTCCCTCACGACCGCCGATCGCGATGCTGACTTGATACCCGTGACGGGCCAGCGCCATCTGCAGCAGGTCGCAGTGCAACCGATCATCGTCGATCACCAGTAACGTGCTCATCATCGTGTCTCGCTTGTGCGTCTGGATCAGGAGCGACAGGGCCACGGAGGAAAGTGGCCCGTCAGCAGAAGCCTAGCACGGGCACGGCAGGATGAGAAGAAATTGAATGAAAGCGTCTGGAGATACCGCGGGCGGCGGTTCGTCAGGAACGACTAGAACAGCGCGTCGACAAACGCCTTCGCGTCAAAGTCCTGGAGGTCCTCGACGTCTTCCCCGACACCGATTAAACGAACCGGGATCTTAAAGGTGTCGGCGATGGCCACCACGATCCCGCCGCGCGCCGTTCCATCCAGCTTGGTCAGGGCGATTCCGGTCACTCCCACAGCCTCGTGAAACTGTCGTGCCTGGGCAATGGCATTCTGGCCGACCGTCGCATCCAATACCAACAACACCTCATGGGGGGCCCCCTGGCATTCTTGCGCAACCACACGTTTGATCTTGCGCAATTCGTCCATGAGATTTGTTTTGGTGTGCAGTCGCCCAGCGGTATCGATCAACACCACATCCGACCCGCGCGCTTTGGCAGCCGTCATCCCATCGTAGGCCACGGCAGCCGGATCCGCACCCGGTCGATGACGTATCACGTCGACCTCGATGCGGTCCGCCCAGACCTGCAATTGATCAATTGCCGCCGCGCGGAAGGTATCCCCGGCTACGAGTAATGGTTTTTTCCCCTGTTGCCGAAACCGTTGCGTCAGCTTCGCCACCGTCGTGGTCTTGCCAACACCGTTGACCCCCACGGCAAGAATCACAAAGGGACGCGGCCCCTGTGCCACCAATTGCTCCATCGAGGCAAATTGTGTCGGAAGAAGAATATCCAGCACGGATTGCCGTAATAGGTCTCGGACTTTATCGGCCGACGAGAAATTACCGCCCCGCATCTGGGCCCGCAACTGCCCCATCACGCGTTCCACGACCGGCATGCCTAGGTCTGCGCTGATCAAGGCCACTTCCAGCTCATCCAGCAGCGCCGGATCAGCCGCCCGCCCCAGGAGTCGGTCCAGTTGTCCCGTGACCGCATCTCGTGTTTTGGAGAGTCCCGCACTTAGCTTTTGAAGCCAACCCACCGCGTACCTCACCCTCTCATCAAGCGATCCAAAAGATTGGTGAACGATCCAGCCTAGGACTTCTCGTGCACGGCGCCCAAATATCGCATCATACCCGATCCGATCCGCGCGGCACCAATAGCCGTGGAACCGGAGCAACGGCGCGGAGCAGGGCCTTTTCGCGCCGGCTCATGCGTTGCGCCTCCGCCTCACTGCGCTCATGGTCATACCCGCACAAATGGAGAATGCCGTGAATCAGCAGCACGGCCAACTCGTGGTCAACGCCCTGCCCATGACGACGCGCCTGACGGATAGCTTGCGGCAGAGAAATCACGACGTCCCCGAGCAGAGACGAGGGTGGCCCGGGCCCTTCCCTGGTCGCGAACGCCAACACATCCGTTGTCTTGTCGCGATGACGAAAGGTTCGATTCAGGCGCCGCATCCTGACATCGCCGACGATCTCAAGACTTAACAGCGTTTCAGCTTCGCCGGCTGCCTGCAACACCTGCATGGCAAATTTTTTGAGGGCACCGAGGCGAAGGGGCCTCCGCGTCAGCCGCATGCCGATCACAACCGGCATTAATGAGACTGGCCCCAAGAACCCGTGGAAGGAGATGCGGGACGAGTGGGCTTAGCATCCGACCGCTGGCCCTTCGTCTGAGCCTCGCCTTTTCGTGGCTGGGTCGGATGCCCAGAACCGGCCGTGTGGCGATCGTAGGCTTTGATAATCTCCTGGACGAGCCGATGTCGCACGACATCTCGCTCATCGAAGTAGACGAACTCGATCCCGGCAATGTCCTGCAGAATGTCGCGCACCTCGATGAGGCCGGACACCCGGTCCGACGGCAGGTCGATCTGCGTAATATCCCCCGTGACCACGGCCTTTGAATGAAATCCTAACCGTGTGAGGAACATCTTCATCTGTTCGGCGGTCGCGTTTTGCGCTTCGTCCAGGATCACAAATGAATCGTTCAGTGTACGGCCACGCATGAATGCGAGGGGCGCGATTTCGATGTCCCCTCGCTCGATCAGGCGATTGGCCCGCTCCATGTCCATCATATCGAACAGGGCATCGTAGAGCGGCCGAAGGTAGGGATTGACCTTGGCATACATATCGCCGGGCAAATACCCCAGCTTCTCGCCGGCCTCAACAGCCGGCCGCGCAAGGATGATGCGGCTGACATCTTTTTTCATCAGCGCACTGACCGCCATCGCCATGGCCAAGTAGGTCTTGCCCGTGCCCGCAGGACCGATACCGATCACGATGTCGTGTTTTTCGATCGCATCCAGATAATATCTCTGGGTCGGAGTCTTCGGAACGATGAATCGCTTCCGAGTGACGATGGGCGAGGCGCTGAAAAGCAGTTCTTTAAGAGAAGCGTCGTGGTTGTGGCGGAGAGCGGTCAGCGCATGCGTCACATCATCGGACCGCAGGTCATACCCTTCATTCGTCAAGGAAGCGAGCTCATTGAGAACCCGTTCCGCCTGCTTGACGGTCTCGGGCGTACCCTCCACCGTCACTTCTTCACCCCGCGCCGAGCATCGCACGCCGAACTCTTCCTCAATCAGCTTGAGGTGTCGATCATGGTGCCCGAAGAGGGCTGCGGTATTCGTGCCTTCCCGTAGTTTAATCTTGCGCACGCCGGTGTCGAAAACTCCTTTCGCCAGGACGATAGGGAGATTCTAACAAACCGGGAAAGTCCGGAACAAGGTCGGAGGGGACAGGACGGAAAATAAGGAGGCCACCCGGAACCGACTAGCCCTGAGCGGAGGAACCTGTCGGCGATTGAGCCGTAGAGGGAATCGAGAGCTCAAACTCCTGCCAGGCCGTCCCACCCTGCCCATCGTCCACCATAATCTTGATGCGATGAGTCCCCCCGACACCCGGTGTCACTTTCCAGGTCACGTGGCCGGTCGCCTTGTCAATCGTCATCCCCGGAGGCCCTGTCTCGAGCCCATAGTTGATGCTATCGCCATCGGCATCCTTCGCTTGGACGAAGTACTCGTATTGCTCTTTATCGGTCAACGCGGCCGGATTTGAGAAGATCTGTGGCGGTGAATTCCCCAGAACGATCGGCACTGATCGCGCAGGTGGGGCCTCCGCATCCTGATCCCTTGCGACGACTTCGACCGCCACAATATCCTTTCGACCAAACCCGGTTGTATCAAGAACGTTTTCCTCGCCTTCTTTCACCTGCTTATCGTTACGCCACCAGCGATATACGTATTGGATGTCGTCATGGTCGGGATCCAAGGCCTCGACATTGGCGAGGACCCGATTCCCCTTATCGGATGAATCTGCCTCAATTGTCACCCGTGACACGAGAGGGGGCGTATTCACCACCATGACCGGCTCTGAGCGATAGGGAGCGCTCTCTGCCTGCCCGTCAGACGCCACCACTTCGAGCGCGACCGTGTCGCCACGCTTCACATGGTCAGTACGGAGCTCATGCCCCGTCGCACCAGGTACCGAAGCCCCGTTGACCATCCACTGGAATCGCTTGGTCGGTTCGGTACCGTCCGGGTCATCGGCCGCAACATGTGCGGTGATGGGCCCAGTCAATATCAAGGGATTGGGAACGATGGTCACGAGGCGGACGGTCGGAGGGTGGTTATTTTTCGGGCCGCCCCCGGGAACCGCGCCATCCTGATGAGATGACGAACAACCGCAGCAGACAGCAACAGCGAGGGCCGTGAAGCCCAGACGAGTTGCCTGAGGAAAGGTAAGGGGACGGAGCCCCCCCACCCTCCCGTGTATGGCCTGCCCCAAGGCGATCATCACATGTTCGTCCATGAGAAGTACCGGCTCCGTGGATCAATCGCAACATTGGCCCCGATATTTGAGCTCGGAAGACCTCCGGGAGACCCTCCGCCGAACCCGCAGGTTGCACAGTCACCGAAGTTTCCCTGACTCATATTGATCAGGAGGCCGAACGGACTGCCGCCGTCCCGTCCTGAGCCCATATGGACCACGATACCGAATGCCAATCCTTCGCCGAGAGAGCCGAACTTATTGACCGTTTGATTCGCTCCTGAGGTCGTCGTTCCGATGATCGGCTCTTGATAGGCACTCCCCGTTTTATAGAAGAGCGCCCAGAGTCGGCTCGTTCCGGATGAGACGCAAATGTCGTTCGTTGGAATAAAGGTCGGAAAAAATACCACCCCACCGAATACCGTTGGACTACTCACAGCGCGTTCACCGATGCCGTAAGGGACTGGGTTAGTCGGTGGGTTGGCTGGTTCGACCAATTTAGTCACCCAACCATCTTTACTCTGAACCAATCCGATCAAGCCGGTAAACGTCGTGGCACCGGACACGCCGGAAACTTGGTTGGTTCCACTGGCCTGACCACAATCGCCGACTCCCACCACACAGACCGTGGCATTCGAGACATCCACAAGATCATTGTCCATGCAGTTGAGTGCGCCGGCTGATTGATTGCATCCGGCATTGAGGACCGAGTCTTTCAACCCCACGAAGTACTGCGTCGACACGTCAGTCTTGTCGGATTTGCTGTAATAGCGTCCGCTGCCCGCAAAGACCCAGACATTTGCCGCATCGTCGGTGGTCACGGAAGGCGCGGTCGCAACAGGGCCCATCTCCGCCCCTGATACGAACGTATCCAACATCTCCGTGGGCACGCGAGCGCTCCCCGAGGCGATGCCCCACTGAGTCGGACTGGTGACCGTGCCGAACTTGGCCGTGGCCCCCCCGGCTCCCATGGTCAAACGATATATCTTGCCCCGCCAGGGAAGCGCTCCGTCATGAATCACTCGCCCGAAATACACGACGTCGTGGCGGTAATCGAGATCTCGATCGAAAGCCGTGATATCTCCGATATACGAATTCCAGGACCCCACCGAATACGACGTGACGAGGCTGTTGCCGCTACCCGGGCCCGTCGCAAGGTCGACAGCAAAGACTTTGGCACTCTGTACTACGCTGGCGTCATATCCGGTCGGGCCAGACCCGACCACCATGAACCACTTCGCGTTCGTATTGCTGGCCTTGGCATCGGCCGCGGGATTCACGCGAACCACGGCAGGCGCACTCGTCGTCAACCCCAAATTCGAACTGCTGAACGACCAGAGCAATTTGGGAGCATCAGGATTCGTGATATCCATGGCGAAGTACGAACTGTAAAAGGTATAGTCCGTACCGCTGATATTGACCGTCATCGGCGGCGCACCGGTTCCCGCCGAACAGGCGCCGCAACTTCCACCCATTCTGAATCCGCCGATCAGGATCGTGCCCCACCCGTTCGGATGATCCGCGTCCGGAGTGAAAATGCGGACATCCGCGACCTTGAGGGGCAAATCAACATAATAGGTATGCTGGTAGTCGGCGCGGCTCAAAAACTCCAGCTGCGGAAGGAGTTCATAGGGTACAAATCCCCACAGCTCGTCCCCTAATGGAGACCCGGTGGAATTGTCCGCGGGGGCAGTCGTAAACCAGCCGTGTTCGGTAATATTTGCGGGAGCAGAGGCACTCGCATCATCGCCTGGATGGTAATAACCCGCGTTGAACGCGTGCAACATCCCGTCGTTTCCGCCCACATAGGCGACCTGCCTGCGGTTGTACCACTTCTGAAGAAAAGCCGAATAACTCTGATCGCCATAGATGGCATCATGCCGGTCCTTCGGACCCGCAACCACCGTCGGGGTGGAGTGAATGACATCCCCGAGTTTCCACACCTTCAGGCTCCCGCTCCCGGCCGGAACCTGAAGACGACGATCCCTTGTCGTCGCCTGTTCCGCGCATGTCCCCACATCGCAACCACGCACAAAATTGATGATCTTGGTCCCTTCCGCACTCGACGTGGCACGAAGGTATGGTCGGAGCGTGGGCTCGTTGGCTGTCGTGAATGCCAGCTGTTCGCCGGAATCGACCACGCCGTCATGATCGGAATCAACCCAGGTAAGAATGGTACGAGTAGTGGAGTCTTTCAACGCCAGTTGCTTCCCGGCTTCCCAAATAGGCAGGATCTCGCTCAACGTCTGCCCGCAGGGGTTGCAGTCCGCCACCGTCACCAGATTGTCGCTATTCTGATCGTTAGGCAATCCGTCTCCATCGGAATCCACATATTTGTCGACTTTGACCGAATTCGACACGGAATCAAAACGAGTCTTGATGATCTTGTCGACCTTGTAATCAAGCCGGCCATCCTGGTTCGTATCCTCACGGGTATTGCCGAAGGTATCGATAAACAAGGCCTGCGTATAGCCGGTCCATTTCACGTCACTCAGCGTCGAGGGTTCGATCGTGCTGGGATAAAAATAGGATTGGTACAGGGCCCCTTCGCCGGTCGAGGCAGTGGCCAGCACGGATACAGATGAACCGGACGCACTTCGCCTCAGAATGCTTGCGATCGTGGCGAGCAGCTTGTCCTGAAGATCGTCCACGTTCGAAGATTCAAAATAGGCGTCCGGAATACCGTCAGGTGTCGCCGCGCCGGTGAGATTATTCTCTTTATCCCATTCATTCGTTTGTGGGATGCCGTCATTGTTGGAATCCTCAAACCCGCCCAACCGGGCCGCTTGGGCCAGAATTCCACGACCATTGATATTGCCGAAGGCAAAGAAAGAGTACACGGTCAGACTCTGAGTCCCTGCGATGCAATGCCCGGTGACTGATAAACCTGCGATGGTGCCGTCAGTCGTGCCGCTACAAGGCCGAAGGTCGGTCGTGTGGGCCCAATAGGCGACGTCATCCAAGTAGTGGCTGCCACTGTCGGCATAGTCGGTCTTGTGCTCCGCGAGCAAATCACTATACGGCGTCGCAGCGTTCGTGTTGCAGGTTCCATTGATAGGACGTGGAGGGGCCGCACTATCGCTCCCATTGCAATGCTGCCCATGATGCGCATGCCCATAGTCTTGCAAAGCCGTCGGGATACTCTGATCTTGCGTCGGCTCGCCGTCCGTGAATACGATCACAAATGTCCGACAGCAGGCCACAACCTGAGAACTGGCGGACCATGGCGGGGTATGGTTTTGTCCAAAAAAATACGGGTCTCGGCCACAGGCATTCGAGATATATCCGGCAGGGCACGTTTCAGTACCGACCAATGCCGTGATTTCACTAGTTCCGATCGAACCGGCACCGCTCGTGGCAAAATTGACCCCGTTTGAAATTCCACCGGAAAATGCGATCGGATAGACATAGCCCGTCGTAAACGTGGATTGGATCTGCGCGACATACCGTGCGGTTTCATATAACGCCTCACTCAACGGAGTCCATGTCGAAGGATACGACTCCTGCACGGCATCAACCATGGCCGCCGTGTTGGTCGTGAACGTCTCAACGTCGCCGTCGGCCCAGTCGATTGATTGGCGAGAACCGGCCCCTACCAGCATACGCGCGCCTTCGCTGCTGGACTTGAACTCAACCAATCCAAACCGCGCCTTGCTTCCGATCTGCTGAATGACCCCGGTCGGCTCCGCCGTGTAGCCGACCTTCAGGTGATATTTTCGGACACTGTAGGAATCCCCACAGTTGCTATTGAAGCTTGTATCGTTTTCGACACAAAAATAGGCATCCGATACATGAATAGAGATCGTCGCCGGACTACCGCTTCGATCGGCCAGTGGAATACGGTCAACATAGGTACTGGCACCGGTGCCCCCGCCATAGTTAACGTCCGCACGTTCGTTGCTCAAGCCACTGGCCTGCGCACGCACCGTCTTTAGTGCCGGCGTGCCGCTGGCTGGGCACGTTCCATCCGTAGCCCTGGTGCTGGCACAATCTCCTCCGATCATCGCTCGCTTCACCGCATCGAACCGGCGCAACGTCGCCCAGTTCAAAAAGTTCCCGTCCCATTCCGTGTCAGGACAGGCTGTCGCCAATGCGGTCTTGCCGGTTCCGCTCTCGAATCGAGTCTCGGTTGTGTTGTAGGTATAGCACCGCAGCGAATCAAAGTACCCGGAGTACCGTGTAGTATTGGTCCATGTGGTCGTCGTCGACGTGCTCCCATCCGCCAGCGTCCCGCATGACGACGATTCACATGCCCGGTTGCTCATACTGCCCGAGTTGTCCATGACCACAATGATATTCGGTGTCGTCGCGTTCGACACGAAAGCCGGCACAGCCGTGTAATCGGCGTTGGACACGACGGCCTCGGCATCACGGGAGCCAAGCAACGCAGCACTCAGGCTGCCGGCCACCAACATCACAGCGACAAGGGTTCGGCGATTCATGCGTTCTTCCTCCTTATCTCAAGCAGGACAACAGCCGTCGATTCTCGGCTACGAGTTGAGACAAGACCTTTCATACGCTACTGCGGCAACGTGACCACCATCTTGTCGATGTGGCCCTCTTTCAAATGAAACTTTACGAGCGAAGTGGGAATGATGCGTTCAATCTCGAGCGGCTCCCCTTCGTGGGTGAGCACCACCACCGCAGACTTCAACACGTAACTACGACCATCGATGCGAATGCTTGATCCCTGCACCTCGTCAATCACGCCGGCCTGAAACCCAGCCGTCGAAAACAGCATTGGCTCCTGTGCCTGAACTGTATCTGCAAAGCTGACGGACGACACGGAGGGCATCGTTTGCCCGAGTGTCAGCAGGCCGAGCATCACACTACCTACTGTGTTGTTCATCGCCATGCTCCCTCTCTCAATTGATTTTCTTGACACAGGTATCGCCATCCAAACAGCCGTACACCGAGGTCACCGTGCTATTGGAACCGGTCGCGGGGTTATTCGCCATGCAGGTAATCCGATAGACATGTTCTGTGCCGGCCACCCCTGTGCCCTGGCCACTCTTCGTATGCGTATACAGAAGATCGATGTCGCCGTTGACCGTGAACCCGGGAAGATTCGTCATCACAAAATTCGGCGCTGTGCTCGCCACATCCGCATAGTTGACGGCCGGCGTATTTGCCGGAGCCGGTGACGGCAGATCGTAGCCATATATTTCTGCGTACAATGTGGTGGCATTGGCCGTCGGAACCGGCCCCGTCGGCGCGATGAACGAAGCCGGGAGCACCCCTGGAGGGGACAACGTCTGCTGAATGATGTTGGCGGCAAGTCCTTCACACGAATCGGCAGCCGCTACCACAGCCTCGGTTGTGCGGAAAAATCCCGCCATTCGATTCTCCATACTGGTGACAGTGATGGAGGCGATGCCGAGTATGGTGAGAATCAACAACATCAACATCACGGTGAGCAATGCGATGCCACGCTGATCCCTCACCCCTGTGCACATATCTTGTTGGCCTCGACCGGTTGTGGCCTGTCGCAGATTCATCACAGCGTCTCTCGTTACAGGTTTCTCGGCTGAATCGTGCGGATCATCACGCGCCGTCGCTGTTGCATATACGTGCTCGCGTTGTAACCCGTATCTGCCGATGGATTGTGGTCGCCGATGATCACAGGCCCGGTGGTGTTGACGGCCTTGGTTCCCTTCTCATCAAGACCGTCATCCGCGTTCGTCGGCCTGACTACCAGGCTCACTTGTGCCAGCCTGATCTTATCCGGCGTCCACGGGGCAATCGCCCACGCACTGTTGGAGACAAAATCTCCCTGCGTGAAGGTGGGAAATCCCGACGTCGAGGAGGCATCTTGATCATCGACAACCCCGTCCGGAAACAAGGGATTGGGCGCGGCCTGATTGCACCCGTCGCAGGCGTAGGCGAGTTGCAAGTCTTCCACACCGTCGACCAGCGGCACGTTGTTTCGCACCAGACAAGGCGTGTCACTGCCGCAGGTCGCCGGCGTATTCGCCACGACTTGATACCGCACGCATTGCATCAAGTACACAGGCGTGCCGACCGGGAATTGTCCATCGACGAAGTTTCCGGTACCGAAGCCAATCGACGTGGCATTGACAGCCTGCACCGTCTTTGACAATGCCCCGCCGATGGAAATCGTCGATCCGACCACGAGGCCTTGTGCAACCATCTCCGTCATAGCGGCTCCGGAAAGACTGATGCTGTTGTCATACGTCTTATTGTTCGGCGTTCCACCGACCGCCGCCGTCAGTGTCCACCCTGTCGTATTCACCACCGGCAACACCATTGACACGCTATCAGCCCCGGTGTCCGCACCTGTCGGCGTTTGGTCTTGGGGCAGCAGTCCAACCGGCTTGACGACGGCGCCAATGGTGGCATTGCACGCGCCCACAGATCCGGTTGCCGGATCGGTCGCATTGTAGTTAAAGCCGGCCAGTTTGATATCCCGGCTGAGCAAGTCGATGGCCAATCGCACATTCTGCTGCGTGTCTGCGACCTGTGTGTTGACGACATTGGCGCGATTCGAGGTGACCACGGTGGTCATCGTCGCCGCCACAATCACCACTGTGATCAGGACAGCTGCCATCAGTTCCACGAGAGTGAAGCCCTGTTGGTTCCAGTCGAATCTACGCATCGTCATGCTCCAGGCTACGCCTATTCCGGCGCGACCATCGTCGTAAACATCGCGGTCTTGGTCCGGACCGTACTGACATCCGTCTGTCTGGTTTGCCAGCTGACGGTCACCGTGACGAGGAACCGGTTCATCGTCACCGGATTCGCCGTGGGAGCCGGATCGAGTTGGGCTACCGTGACCAATCCGGTGGCGCTCGGGAGACCAGAATTGGCCACCAACGTTTGCCACTGCGTGCAATCTCCCAACGCCATACGTTGAGTGTTCGCGCTCTGTGCGCAAGCCACACTCGTGTTGGTGTTATGGTAGTCCATGACACGCTGCCGATTGTTTTGAATGCGCTCCGCCATATCGGCGGCGATATTGGTCACCCGTGACATATCGTTGGCATCGACATTCTTGCCCAGCGACATCCCCGAGAGACCTGCCAATCCCAACAGTCCGACCGAGAGCACACCCGCCGCAATCATGGCTTCCAACAGCGTAAACCCCCGCTGCGCGGCGGCAAGCAGACTGAAGCAGCGGTGTAAGTTTCGACGGTGTTTCATTGGGCCTCTATGGGCACGTCGCGTGCGCACACCAGTTCACCTTGCCTGCCGGAGTGACGACCACGGAATAGGTCGTCCCCTGTTGGGACGTCAGCGTCACGGGAACATTCGCCGCAGCTCCGCTCAACCCTTGCTGGGTGAATTGAATCGTCGGACCTCCCGTGAATCCGACGACGGCCTGGGGCAACACAATGGGGGCTAACGCACCTCCAAAATCGACATTCACCCTGCCTGACACAAGGGCCACTGTGGCCGTGACGGCGAGATTTCGATTCATCGCTGCCATCCGGGCCAGGTTGAGACTGCCAGCCAGTTCCGTTGTGGCTTGTTTCAGCTGATAGCGGGCATTCCATTGAAGATAGTTGGGGACAGCGACCATGGCCAGAATCCCGACAATCGCAACCGCGATCATCACCTCGATAAGGGTGAAGCCGCACTGGCGGCGGACAGCAGTAGACCCCTGGAGAGAGATAGAGACACACATGGCAACAGCCAGATGAGCAAGTGCCATGCCGATGGATATGACATGGAATGATGGCCTAACAGATTGATATATCAAGCCCATTCATACTGGACGGCGTACAATTCCGAGCGTTTCGTGATCACTTCGATGACAATTTTTGTCGGATTTCTGGCGTACTTCACCTACTGGTGAGCCAGGAATGGCGATAGGAAGGGCACAAGAGAAGCCTCGACCAGCCTCTTGATGCGGGCAGAGACCGGAACAATGCATTCGGGACCGGCGCCAATTCAAGCGAGCTATTGCTGACTTTCAGCGCGCATGAATAACAAGCAGGAACGGTCTTGAACGGAGGGAATCCCCCTTGGGCAAGACATGGGACATGGTGAACGCGAGGGCACTATTTGATCGCGACTGCCCGCACCTGTTTATACGTGGTGAGTCCTTGCAGCACTTTCTCGATACCGTCTTGCACCAACGTCCTCATCCCGCCGCTTTTTGCGAGCGTGAGTAGTTCCCCTGTGCGCGCTCTGGACTGAATTAGTGCCTTCATGGAATCAGACACCACCATCAACTCATGGATGGGCACTCGTCCACGGTACCCGGTCTGGTTACACGTGTCACACCCTCGTCCACGAAACAGTGTGAGCCCCGGATTGTAGGCAGGATGCACGCTTTCCCAATCGCTCTCCCCAAAAGCCTGCACGAGTTCGTCATATTCGCTGCGCGTGGGATGGTAGGTCTCGCGGCAGTTGGGACAGATGCGCTTGCACAACCGCATCGCCAACACTCCCAACATGGCATCTGAAAAATTGAACGGGTCGCACCCCAGATCGAGCAATCGCACCACAGTTTCGACGGCGCTATTGGTATGGATGGTACTGAACACCAAGTGTCCGGTCAGAGAGGCTTCAATGGCAATATCCGCCGTCTCCTTGTCGCGCATTTCCCCGATCATGATCACGTCCGGATCTGCTCTCAGGAAGGCCCTCATGGTCGTGGCAAACGTGAGTCCGATCTTGGGATGAACCTGCACCTGCCGCAATCCATCTTGCGTAATCTCGATCGGATCCTCCGCCGTCCAGATCTTTCGCTCATCGGTATTAATCGAGGCCAGAATGGCATGTAAGGTGGTGGTCTTTCCTGATCCGGTCGGACCAGCGCACAGGACAATGCCATGCGGCTTTTGAGCCAACTGCCCTACGAGCCGGCGTGTTCCGTCACTGAACTCCAGTTCCTCCAGCCGGCGAGGTCCGTGGGCAGTCAGCAGGCGAATCACCACGTCTTCATTAAAGCCGGAAGTGGGAAGTGTTGCGACCCGCAATTCGATCTCCTGCCCGGTACCCAACTTGAACCGGATTTTGCCATCCTGCGGCTTGCGCCGCTCCGCAATGTCCAGACTCGCCATAATCTTCAGGCGCGAAACGACGGCCCGGCGGTAGGCTGCCGGAATCTTCATGTACGTAAAGCAGGTGCCGTCGACGCGGAAGCGCACAGCCGTTTCCTTTCGATCGGCATAGGGCTCAATATGGATATCCGATGCCCCGCGCCGATAGGCGTCGGTGATGATCTGATTAGCGAGCCGGACGATGGCCGAATCATTTTCGGTGATCGCAGCAATCGTCGCATTTTGTTGTTCTTCGAGCTGCGCTTCACTGACCAGTTCGCCAAGAATGTCGGATATCGCATCGCCGGATTCACGCCCTTGAATGGCGTTCAACAATCGCTCAATGTCGGAACGGAGCCCGACACGATAGGACAGTGCCTGGCCCGGAAACGCTCGGCGCACATCGAACAGCTTGTCCGGATTGTGCGGGTCGTCGATCAGGACTTCGATTCCGTTGCCTTGACGCCTGAGCGGAACCCAATGGTTCAGCCGAAGATAGTCCAGGCTGAGATTCTTGAATAACTCCCGCTCCAGAACCGTGCGTTCGTCATAGGCGAGAAACGGGCAGTGATAGAATTCCGCCAGTGCGGCACCGAGCGCCGGCTTCGGTATCCGGTACCGCTCCATGAGCACAGTTGCCACATCGAGCCGCTTTCGCGCGGCTTCGGCTGTGGCGAGCGCTAACTCCTCCTGTCGCAGAAAACCCTGTTCGACGAGCCGGTGGTAGCAATTAACGGAGCGCGCCTGCACTGAAGCGCTGCCCCCTTGAGAATACTCACCGGCTGATAACGTGGACATCGTGGCACGACTCATCGCAGCAATTCCTTTCTGGACTCCGTGGAAATGATTCGATTGCAGATGATTGTCTGGATTCAACATTCCGGGAGAGCGCCCGCGTCAACCCCGCAGCACTGCCGTCAGATTTTGGCCTGCCAGCTTCCAGGTGCCACAAAGACCAACGGCATACCCTGCACGAGCCCCTCGCGGAGGTCGTGGTTGTACCAAACTTCCAACATCCCCGACCCGTTCGCGACGTCCACAATGGCGCCTTGCGAGACTACCCCGCCATAGACTCTGAGGTGTCCTGCATACCGCACATCACCCGCGACATACAGAACGCCCTGCAGATGAATGCCGGGCAACTGAACCGGAACCCGGCTCCCGAGCGATTGCTGGCCCACCGGCGGAGGACTGAGAGCCGGAATCGGTTTGCCATACGCCTCTGTCTTCCAGAGCACATGCGCATTCACAATGAAGATGCCCTCGGCATACTCTTGATCGAGCACAATCGTCCCTAAATTGTCAGGTCGCGGGGAAGTCCCATCGAGCGTATCGATAAAGACTAGCCCCCGATGGTCACCGGGCCCCTTCGAGGCGAACACCTCCGAAGCAGGACGCCCCGATCCCGGCTGGATCACCCCGCCGACATACAGCAATCCATCCCGGTCTATGCCGTAGTACTGCCCGAACTGCCTGGCCATTCTCTTCAAGGTGTCGTAATCCCACTGGTCGATCTTGAGACCTGGCACAGGATCTTGGTGCGTGTGGAGATTAAGTGGAACTCCCGACCAGGCCTCTGCTGGGAGCTGCGCGAAAAACGCGTCGCCACCGAGCCGGATGGTGAACCAGCGATCCTCGCGGTGCGTCATTTCGTCATAGGCCTGCCCCGTCACCGGCGCCAACCCGCTCTTCATCGGGACTACTTCCGGTCGAGGGAAGTACGCTTTGCCGCGTACCACCATGTCACCCCAATGGGCAAACACGGAACCAGCCGAGGGTGGCACAGATTCATTTCCCAGTGTGCCGCTCTGAATCGGCGCATGCAGCGCCGGAACGGCATAGGCGCCGAATTCGACGGATACCGTTTTGGTTACCCGTGAGGTATGGCCGGCTCCGGCCGTCACCTCCACCGTGCAGAGCAGTCCAGGCCGAGTCGCCCCATAGACTCGCAACTTGAGAATCCTCGCAAGCCCCTTGAGGGATTTGAACCAACCGGCTTGAGGATCGTTCATAAACCGGTCGTGCGGAGCATAGGCCGCATCAAAGACCACGTCGGGAGACGCATCGGTTCCTGCAAACTGTGCGCGTCCCTGTGCATCGAAATAGGAGGCATCCCCCTGTGCATTCACCAGCCGTTTCGTCAACCACGTGGTTTCGACGCCCTGTGGAAGAAGCGCAGGGTCATGAAACCATCCCATCACCACATCAACCGCCGCTTCAGCGGCGTGGTGTGCAAGCCGCTCTTCCTGTAACGCCGTGGTGCCGATGATCTCCTGGCCGGCCAACTGCATGGAGGTCATTCCCAGCAAAGTCAGCAGAAACACCACCATGAGCACCGCCAGCAACGCCATTCCCCTCTCATCTCCCCGCCCCGCAATTCGTGACCATTCCCTGCTCGTCTTCATAATTATTCCTTTTGTCCATTACATCCGGATTGCAACGTCCCGCACCAGCCTCGATCCTTGTCGTCCAACCTGTATCGCCGCACGCACCCGCACCACGTCGCTCAAGTTGGACGTTACGCGTCCATTCCTATCAAGATATTGCAGCTCGAACTCACTCACATCGCCCAACAGCGTACTCGCACCGCCATCCACATCACGCAGAACCCGCAGCATCCCATCATCCTGGCGCTTCACGTAGTAACGAACTCGATTCAGCAGAAATATGGCACTACGCGCAGGAAACTGTTCGGCAGTCGGTGTCACCACTGTCAGCGTCTGCTTCCGTCCATCTGCAGCCAACTGATTCCAGGCGCAGTGCACGGCTGTGCACACCAGTAATTGTTTGCCTTTCGGCCAACCGGCGCCTTCATCGACGGAGAGCTCCTGGCGGCCGACTTCTGCGACCTGTGTCAGCGTGGTCGATACGCCACTCAGGTTGGCGAAGAATTCGATCTCGTCCGCCTTCGCTTTGAGAAACGGCGAATCTCCGCCTAACAACCCGCCTCCCGCCAGACGTACCTCGCTGCACAGCACATCCAGTCCGAGACGCAGGTCCTGATTCGTCACCATCGTCGAATGCTGTGTGCTGAAGCGCAGGCCGACTGAGGAAAAGACATGAATCGAAGCGGATATTGCGATACTGCTGATCGCCATTGCGATGAGGAGCTCTATGAGACTCGCTCCGGCAGAGCCGAGGCACCATCCAATATTCATGCGCTTCGGCGCTTTCGAACCGTTGACCATGGCTCGCCTCATGACAACACAGACAGGCCGACATACCGAGGATTGGCCCGGATCGTGCGAACGCGAACCTCTTTCTCCTGCCCTCCCATGGTCCGGAAGATTGCACGCGCCTCGATCGTCGCCAGGCTCGCCCCGGCCGGCTCGTGGCCGCGATTCAGTTCCACTGTCCAGACAAGCCGGATGTTGGACTGGGTGGCACTGGCCGTGAAGATGCCGTCGCCGTTCGTCTGATCATCCTGCATGCCATCGTCGTGCATGACAGACTCCTCTATTCCGTCTTGATCCACGTCATCCATCAACAACCGCTCCCATGCCACACTCCGCTTCGCCTCCAGACGTGATTCAACCAGCGCCAGCGCGGTCGTCGTCAACGCCCCGCGCTGCAGGCCACGCTCAGCCCATTCACACATGCCGATCGTCCCGATCACGCCGATCGATAACACCACCAACGCCACCATGCTCTCCACGAGGGTGAACCCTTCGGCACTCATCAACGCAGATCGTCGCGTCACAAGATTCGGCTCACATTGTGTCATGACAAGGTCACCCGTCCGGTGATGCTCACCGTGATCTGATGTGGCACACGACGACCATCGACCAGGACCAGGGTAGTCGCCGTGGCCGAACGACCGCTGGGCTGAAATATGAGTTCGGGTTTCGTCGTCATCGACTCAACCGTCGTGCCCTTGTGACGGAACTCATACCGGCGCAGCAGGCTTGGGCTACAGTCTATGCATTCCGTGCGCAATTCAGACTGTTCCACATCCACGACCACTCGAATACGCTCATGCCGAGCCATCGCCAATTGCCGTGCCATGCGCAACTCCGATCCGATCTCCACCATCACCGCGCGCTGTTGATGCTTCGCGGCAAGGGCGGCCCATCCAGGCACACTCACGCCCACCACAATCCCGATGATCGCAACCACCGTACAGAGCTCTACAAGACTCCCGCCACGTTCGTTCATACCGGCTCCTTTCTGCGAGCGCGTAGAGCATTTCCAAGTTCCATGCCGCTTCTGATTTCCGACGCTTGCAGAGACAGCGAGACCGGCGCTTCTACCGGAGTGTCCGGAAAAGCCATAGAAATGTTGAGGGAATCTGGCGTGAACCGTGGAATGCTGGCTGAGGCAGGACAGAAAAAAACACGCGAACAGTTTTGAACTGTTTCGAATCGGATACACTCCGCCATCCGTTCAGATACAGTCCGGCGAGGCGATGATCCTTGGAAACTGGCTCTGGATAACGATTTGAAGGCAGTTACTGCGGAATGTCGATCAGCGCCCAATACCACTCAAGCAGAGGCTGATGAAACAACAGGGCAAGGATTGACCCCACCGCCAAGAACGGTCCGAAAGGAATGTACTGCTCACGCCGCATGACCCCGATGGCGATAAGCCCGACACCGACGATGGACCCCAGAAAAGATCCGATCATAATCGCTAGCAACACGGGTTGCCAGCCGAGGAAAGCCCCGACCATGGCCATCAGCTTGATATCCCCGCCTCCCATCCCTTCCTTCCCGAAAACGTAGGGACTGATCCATGCCAAAAACCATAAGATCCCGCCTCCCAACAACACACCCAGCAAGGAATCGACAAGTCCTATCGGAAGGATCACGACGGCACACAGCAGACCGATGACGATTCCCGGCAGGGTAACGGCGTCCGGGATCATCGTATGGGAGAGGTCGGTCCCCGTCACCACGATGAGCGAGGACAGCAGCGCTGCATAGGCCCAGGCCGCCGGCGTAAACCCGAACGTCCAAAAGACCAGCACGTATCCGATCGCGTTGGCCGCTTCCACAACTGGGTACTGGATCGCAATCGGCACATGACAGGCCCGGCAGCGGCCTCGCAGAAGCAGATAACTCACAATCGGAATGTTGTCGTAGAAAGCAATGGTCTGGCGACAGGAGGGACAGCGAGAGGCCGGCCAGGCAACCGACTCTTCACGCGGAAGGCGGTGGATGCAGACATTCAAAAAACTGCCGATCACTGCGCCGAATAGCAGTACCGTCACATATGGAATCATGAACATTCCTGAAACAATGCGGCCAGGCTCGACACGACCACCCCCTCCGAATAGTACGTATTGAATCCTAGGTTAATAAGAGCAGACGCTAGGACCCCATGCCTTGGCGCTTTTCATTTACAAACGCCGGAGGCACTGCGTATAATCCGGGAGCAATTTTGGCGCGGAAGGTCGCAAACCTCAATCTATGAATTGCCTTTACCTGAAGTGGAGCTAGATGTACATGTCGCCAGTCGCCAAGACCACGAAAAGTCGAGCCAAAGTATCCGCACCGGACCCTGTCCTTCCCCTTCGCAAACGACGTCCCGAAGCACTCACAACACGCGAGCAGGAAATCCTCGAGTTGATTTGGACCGGATTCAAGAACAAGGAAATTGCTCAACGGTTGAAAATCAGTGTCAAGACCGTTGAGGCGCATCGGGCCAATATGATGAAAAAGATCCGGGTTTCCAATACCGCCCAACTGCTCAAGGCCGCCATCCAGGGGAAAATGCTGAAGCTCCGGTGAGCCCCCTTCGCACCCCTCCTTACAGCTTCTTCCCCGCACCTTCCCGACGTTGACGCAATGCCTCATACAGCACGATGGCTGCTGATGCCGAGACATTGAGCGAGCTGACTTTCCCCAGCATGGGAATGTGGGCGGCCTCATCGCAGGCGTCACGCACCCCTGGGCGAACCCCCGTTCCTTCCCCGCCGAAGACGAGCGCCACCGGGCCGCTGAAATCCAGTTCGGTATAGGCCTTTGGAGCCTCGGCATCCAACGCATAGACCCAAATGCCTGCATCTTGAAGACGTTCGATCAATCGCGACAGATTCGGCACGCGCCCGACGGGCATGTAATCGACCGCCCCGGCAGAGGCCTTCGCCACCACACTTGTCAGCCCCACTGCGCGACGTTCCGGAATAAAGACGCCTTGCACGCCCGACGCTTCGGCCGTCCGCAGAATGGCCCCGAGGTTGTGCGGGTCTTCCACGCCGTCCAACAGGACCAGCAGCGGTGTCTGCCCTTCAACCTGCGCAGATGCGAGAATATCGTCGGGCTCCGCATAGGCTTTAGCCGCAACCACACCCACCACTCCCTGGTGGCGACCGGAAGGAACGAGTCGATCCAACGCAGCCCGCGGTTCCACTCGCACCGGCACACGCTGCGCACGGGCCAGACGCGAAATTTCCCCGAACTGTCGATCGGTTCCCAACACGAGGAGACGTTGGATCGGACGAACCCCGGCGCGCAGCGCTTCGCGCACGGCGTGGAGGCCGTAGATCACATCCAGCGAGTTATCGCTTCCATCGACTGGTGCCATCCTGGCGGTCCTCAATCGTAATGCCATGGGAGGCCAACTCTGCTCGCAACTGGTCGGCGAGTTGGTAATTCTTCGATCGCTTTGCGGCCAGACGTGCGGCTAGCTTGTCGGCAATGTCCTCGTCTGACAGGGTGCCCGTGGATGCCTCCGCGCCGCCGGATGATGGCTGCTGCTGTTGAATTTTAAATCGCCAGGTGTCGGTTTGAAGGAGCCCCAGGACGATCCCTAAGGCGCGGAACTCTTGCCGCACCATCTGCCGCATCTCACCGGACAGTCCGGCTTCGAGAGCTTTGTTGGTATCCCCGCGCAACATCTGCAAGGCCGCCAGCGCGTTGGGCGTATTCAGATCATCGTCCATGGCGGCAACAAACGCCTCGCGCGTCCGCACCATAGCCTCCTGCATCGGCTGATCGCCTGGACTATGGACCGGAGCGGATTCATTCAGTCGCTCAAAGAGATCGTAGAATCCGTTGAGTGCGTTTTTCGCTTCCTTTAAACTCTGATCGGAGAAATCCAACGGGCTTCGATAGTGCGTCGTGAGCAGGAAATAGCGCAGCATTTCGCCGGTCACCGTGTCGGGCCATTCCGACTTCTGAAAGATTTCGCGAATGGTAAAAAAGTTGCCCAACGACTTGGACATCTTCTCTTGATTGATCTGAACGAACCCGTTGTGCACCCAGTATCGCGCGAATTCCTTGCCCGTGGCCCCGCAGGATTGCGCGATCTCATTTTCGTGGTGGGGAAAAATGAGATCCATCCCCCCGCCATGAATATCGAATGTTTCACCAAGATGCCGCATGGCCATCGCGGAACATTCGATATGCCAGCCGGGACGGCCCTGGCCCCAAGGACTGTCCCATGAAGGCTCACCGGGCTTGCTGCCTTTCCAGAGGGCGAAATCCATCGGGTGACGTTTGCGCTCATCGACGTCCACGCGCGCGCCTGCCTGCAAATCGTCGACGTTCCGTTTCGAGAGCCGGCCGTACGCCGCATACCGGTCAACCTGGAAATAGACATCCCCGTCGACACGATACGCCATTCCCTTAGCGAGCAGCGCGTCGACAAGCCTCACAATCTCGGCAATATGCTCCGTCGCCCTGGGTTCAAGCGTCGCACGGCGTACCCCGAGCTTCTCCATATCCTCGTAGTAGGCATTGATGTAGGTGGTGGTGACGTGCTCGCAGCTCACACCCTGCTCATTCGCCCGCTTGATGATCTTGTCATCGACATCCGTGAAGTTCTTGGCAAACTCGACGACGAAACCTGAATATTCCAGATAGCGCCGCAACACGTCGAACACCAGCGCGCTCCGGGCATGTCCGATGTGGCAATAGTCGTACACCGTCACCCCGCACACATACATGCGGACCTTGCCTGGCACCAATGGTTCGAACAGCTCTTTGCTTCCGCTCAGGGTATTGTAGAGACGCAGCATGACGCGCATTTACTCCATAGACGGACGACGCTTCGGCCAGTGGGACCAGAGAAAATACCCAAGGCCCACGGCAAGACACAACCCGATCACCAGATCCGCGTGATGGAAATACTGACGTAATTGATTCCAGTGCTCCCCCATCTTTAAACCCACATAGGCCAAGGCATAACAGAAGGGTAGCGCTCCGACAAATGAATAGAGCATGAATTTCTTGACGTCCATGCGTGCAATCCCCGCCGGGAGAGAAATGAACGTTCGAACCACGGGCAGTAGACGGCCGATCAATACCGCCGCCTCTCCATGCTTCGCAAACCACCGATCGGCCAGTTCCACGTCATGTTGCGACACCAGAAAATACCGGCCATAGCGCTCGACAAACGGTCGCCCTCCCCACACACCCACGTAGTAGGCCACCAACGACCCCAACACGTTACCGATGGCGCCGGCAAGGGTCACGCCCATCATCGAGAATTGGCCGGTCGAGACCAGGTAGCCTGAAAACGGCATGATGATTTCACTCGGCAGCGGGATACAGGCGCTTTCGATCGCCATCGTAATGACAATACCCGTATAGCCGAACGTTGAAATCGTGGCGATCACGAACCGGCCGAGCACTTCTATCAACCATTCGATGAGTCCGGTCACGCCTGGCCTCTCCTTCGAGCATGCGGCTTCACCTTTTTTGCACGCGCGGAAGGTCGCGAAAGCGGTTGCTCCCACGCCTTGAACTGTTCCAGGACCTCATGATGGGTCGTGTCGAGATGAATCGGGGTCACCGACACCATGCGCCGCTCCAACGCCTCGTGGTCGGCATCGTTCTCGCGACTCCACGACTGACGCGTCCCGGCGATCCAGTAATACTTCCGACCCCGCGGATCGACTTTTTCAACGATGGGGTTGTTGAAACGACGCCGACTCAAACAGGTCACTTTCACACCCTTGATCGACCGGACCGGAACATTCGGAATATTCACGTTCAGGATCGTTTCAGGCGGCAATCCGTGCCGCAATACCTCGGCAGCCACTCGGGCTGCATACTGCGCTCCGACATCGAACCGGAACGTCTCGTCTCCTTCTTGAGACACGGCGATCGAAGGGATGCCCAGGATCGTTCCTTCCAGAGCCCCCGACACGGTGCCGGAATACATCACATCGTCGCCGAGATTGACCCCTCGATTAATCCCCGACACAATCAACGACGGCCGCCCTGGCAATACCTTCACCAGAGCCAAGTTGACACAGTCCACAGGCGTCCCGTTCACCATGAAGACACGGGGCGCCATCTTGGTAATACGAAGGGGCTTATGCAACGTGACCGCATGCCCGACCGCCGTGCGCTCCCGATCGGGTGCGACAATCCACACTTCCCCCAATGCACCCAACGCCGCCGCGACCGCGTGAATCCCGGGAGACGTAATCCCATCGTCATTGGTCACAAGAATCCGTACACGCGCCACAACCGCTCCTTTATGCTTCGCACACGTCGTGAAAGTGGAGCACCGAAACCGCTGGATCAAGAGTGGGGACGAAAAAGGCAGGAAAGCACTCGAACAAGCTCACAAGATCGTCCGCAATGATCAACGTCCCTCAGGACACTGACAGTGGTAGAGAACATCGTGCCGATGGTCGGGGCGGCGGGATTTGAACCCACGACCCCTCGCACCCCAAGCGAGTGCGCTACCGGGCTGCGCTACGCCCCGACACACACGACATCGATGTACCCACAATTGGACGCAGCCGCCCGCATCACAAGAACAGTTCAGGACGAATGGGAATCGATCATTCTAATGATCGCCTGGAGATCGCCCCTGACACGTTGTGCCAGTTCTTTCCGTGAGCTCAGCTTCTTCACGGTGACTCGTCCTCGACGAGCCCAGTAACGCTTGACCCCGGCCAGCGTATGCCCCTCGTCATAGAGCATCCGCTTGATCTCCAGTACCGTATCTACATCTTTCTGCACATAGAGCCGCTGATTCCCACGGCTCTTCTTCGGTCTCAGGAAGCTAAACTCGGACTCCCAAAACCGCAAGACATAAGCCGGCAGTTTGGAAATCTTGCTGACTTCGCCGATTTTGTAAAAAACTTTGCTTCCCAGTCTGGGCTCATTCCCCATGACCGGTCCTCATGCTGCTTGTGCTCGTAACAAGGTAGCGACTAGGAATTGACGTACTTTTTAAACACCTGACTGGGACGAAACGTGACCACTCGACGGGGAGTAATCCCGATTTCTTCTCCGGTTCGCGGGTTCCGTCCCTTACGGGCCCCTTTGCTTCGTACTACAAAATTCCCGAATCCTGCAATTTTGACCGCGTCACCTTTTTGCAGCACTCCCTTCAGCAGATTGAGCACGAGTTCGACGATATCGGCTGCATCGTTCTTGGATACTCCGACCTGCTTGAAGATTTCGTTCGCGATATCCGCCTTTCTCATGCCTTTCCCCCCGCCATCCACTAGAGTCGTTCCTTAGGAAGTGCTTCTTGGTGTCCAGCGTCCAAGACAAAGAATTTCCCCATAAGTTACGTGAGGTTACCTGCCCTGTCAAGGATTATGTGCGCCCGATGGAGGTGAAAAGAGCCTAACGATCCGCGAGCAGCAATTTATACTCGATACTGTCCGCCAGCGCCTGCCAGCTCGCTTCCATGATATTTTCCGACACACCGACGGTGCCCCACTTGTCCTTGTGATCACCCGACTCAATGAGAACACGCACCTTCGATTCCGTCCCTTTATCTGCAGAGAGCACACGGACCTTATAGTCCAAAAGCTTCACTTCACGAAGTTGCGGATAGAACTTCTCCAAGGCTTTACGGAGCGCATGGTCGAGGGCATTCACGGGACCGGCCCCGACGGCGGCCGTGTGCTCGACGACCTCCCCGACTTTCACCATCACGGTGGCTTCCGACAACAGCAGACCATGCTCCTGCTTCTTCTCGACAATCACCCGAAAACCGAGCAGCTGAAATGACGGGCGATGGCTGCCCATCGCTTTGCGCATCAGCAGCTCAAACGATCCTTCCGCACCTTCAAATTGGTACCCTTGGCTTTCGCGCTCCTTGAGCGTCTCGACCAATTCCTGCAGCTTTGCGTGATTCTTGCTCAGCGAGATGCCGTACGCTTCAACCTTTTCCAGGAGACCGCTGCGCCCCGCATAATCCGACACCAAGATCCGGCGACGGTTTCCAACCGCTGCGGGATCGATGTGTTCGTAGGTCGCCGCATTCTTGAGCACCGCATGAATATGCACGCCGCCCTTGTGCGCAAAGGCCGCATCCCCGACGTAGGGCTGCCGCTTATTGGGCATCAGGTTGGCGATCTCCGTCACGAACCCGGATACATCCTTCAGGTGTGTCAGCTTGTTGCCGAGCGCAGGCCGCTGCATTTTTAACTGTAGATTGGGAATGATGGAGCAAAGGTTGGCATTGCCGCATCGCTCACCGATTCCGTTGATTGTCCCCTGCACCTGCAGAATGCCCGACTCCACGGCGACGAGCGAGTTCGCCACCGCCATTTCGCTGTCGTTGTGCGCATGAATCCCCAAGGGTACAGGACATTCCTGCTTCACAATGCGGCAAATTTCACGGATTTCCCACGGCATGGTCCCGCCGTTGGTATCACAGAGAATGACCCGCTCGGCGCCCCCGGCAATCGCCCTGCGAATCGTCTGCAACGCATAGTCGGGATTGGCCTTATACCCGTCGAAAAAATGCTCGGCATCGTAAAACACCCGACGATCCTTGGAGCGCAAGTAGTGAATCGAGTCCTCGATCAACTCCAAATTCTTGGCGAGCGCAATGCCCAGCGCATCCGTCACTTGAAACGACCAACTTTTGCCGAAGAGCGTAATGGTCGGGGTTCCTGACGCGAGCAGTTCTTGAAGGTTTTTATCTTTTCGAACCGAGTTGCTGGCTTTGCGCGTCGACCCGAACGCCACGATGGTCGCATTCTTAAAGGGAATAGTCTTGACCATGCGAAAGAACTCGATGTCTTTCGGATTCGCGCCCGGCCACCCCCCCTCAATGAAATGCACACCGAGTTCATCCAGCTGTTGAGCCACGCGGAGCTTATCTTCCACGGAGAAACTGACATCCTCCGCCTGAGCCCCATCCCGCAAGGTGGTATCGTAGATTTCAAGCGCCGACACTTGTGCCGCCGTGAGCGACGGCACCGAAACTGGTTCCGAGCCGCGAGGGCGCCGCGGCGCTGTATTGCGACGTTTCATAGATGTGAGAGTAACAGGGTCATAACGGACCTGTCGAGGAGAGGGCACACCGACCGTGACCACCCTCCGAGCAGACTAGCCCAGGGCAGGTGCCGAAACCCGATCCAGGCCGAACGCCGTGTGAAGCGTACGCATGGCCAATTCCAAATACTTCTCCTCGATGACACAAGAAATCTTAATTTCCGACGTGCTGATCATCATGATGTTCACGCCTTCGCGCGAAAGCACCTCGAACATCTTTGCCGCCACTCCGGAATGTGACCGCATACCCACCCCGATAAGCGATACCTTGGCGATGGATTCCGTCACAGCCACGGACCGGGCGCCGATCTCTTCGGACAGACGCTGGACGAGGTCGACGGCATTGCGCAAGTCCGCCTTGGGGACCGTGAACGAAATGTCGGTCATGGAGGCCTGGCTGACGTTTTGGATGATCATATCCACTACGATATTGGCATTGGCCACGGCCCCGAACACGCGCGCAGCGATGCCTGGGCGATCCGGCACACCGACAATCGTAATCTTGGCTTGATTGCGGTCCCCCGTCACACCCGACACCATGACCCCTTCCATATCGGCATCTTCACGTGTCACGAGCGTACCCTTTCCTTCTTTGAAGCTGGAATTGACCTCCACCGGAACGGAATATTTCGCCGCAAATTCGACGGAGCGGCTCTGCAGCACCTTGGCGCCGAGGCTTGCCATTTCCAGCATCTCTTCGTAGGAGATCTTATCCAGACGCCGAGCAGCCGGCACAATGTTGGGATCGGCGGTATACACCCCATCCACATCCGTATAAATAATGCAGCGGTCGGCCTTGAGCGCCGCCGCCAGCGCAACGGCTGTCAGATCGGAACCGCCACGGCCCAGCGTCGTGACATCCGAACTGGCGTTAATGCCCTGGAATCCCGCCACAACGGGTATCACGCCCGCAGACAACGCTTCCTTGATGCGATCGGCCGTGACGCGGGAAATTCTGGCTTTGGTGTGCGCGCTGTCGGTGTGAATGCCGACCTGCCGGCCCGTGAAAGACCGGGCATTTACCCCACGCCCCCGAAGCTCCATGGCAAGCAACGCAATCGTCACCCGCTCCCCCGTCGAGAGCAGCATGTCCAATTCCCGTTCGTCAGGCACACCGGTAACCTCATGCGCCAACTTCAGCAGCCGATCGGTTTCCCCGCTCATGGCCGACAACACCACCACCACCTGGTGGCCGTCTTTCTGAGCGCGTTCGACACGTTCGGCGACGCGATGAATCCGTTCGACCGTCCCGACGGATGTTCCCCCGTATTTTTGAACGATCAGCGCCACAGCTCTATACTCCGCGCGGGAATAATCGCAGCATCAACTTCGTGGCATCGCGAGGCGCAGTCCCGGCGATGTTCACATCCTGCTCGTGAAACCGCTTGGTGACTCCGGCCGACGGCGTGGCGGCACTATCACACAGCGCATACAGGATCGGCGGAACCTCCGAACCATGGCCCTTCGCGAGGCCGGGATCACACACGACCAGCAACCGATAGGCCGGATGCGTCGCCAGTGCCGCGAGAACCGGCCCGACGACCTGAGCATCGAACCGCTCAATGGCCCGCACCTTGTCCTGCACATCAGTCGTGTGCAGCACGTCGTCGGAAAGTCCGGCGTGCAGATAGACGAAATCCTTCTTCGTCAATTCCTGCGCCGCCGCTTGCACACAACCCGTGAACTCATTCGCATCGTTTCCGTCGGCAAGCGGAAGCTCGACCGCATCCAACCCGGCGCACACCCCAACTCCACGATGGACATCGCTGGATGACACCACCACACCGGCAATCTGGTATCGCTCCGGCAAGGGCGGCCACACAGCGGCACGGCCCTGACCCCACAACCACAAGCAATTGGCGGGCTTCAACCCCTCCTGCTCACGCTCCTCATTCACCGGATGGTCGCGCAGGATGAAGAACGCCGCATCCATGATCTTGCGCAGCACGTCGGCGCCGTCACCGCTCGGCAACGCATCGGCAATCGACCGGCCGACCAACGGTTGCGGATCGAGACACATCGCGCGGGATTTTCCTCCGACCCAGACCATGAGGTGCCGATGCCCGGAACCGGGGTAAAACTGAATCGACTCCGAACCCAACTGCTCATTCACCGCCTCGAGCAACTCACGAGCCTGCTCCGTGTCGATGAGACCGGCGGTCGCGTCCTCCATAAGGACATGCGGCCCGAGTTTCTTGATGTCGGTTGCCCGATCTTTGCTACCGGAGGCAGCCTCACCCCGCACCGTGACCATGGTGCACCGGAACACCACGTCCTGCTCACCCACGGTGACGCCGAGACCGGCCGCCTCCAGCGGGCCCGGGCCCGGATAGTACTTTTTCGGATCATAGCCCAGCACTGCCACACTGGTGACATCACTTCCGGCGGCTCCGGCTTCCGAGGGAAGGCTCAACAATCCCATTTCTCCACGCTGAGCGATCTGGTCAAGGTTTGGAGTTGCAGCCGCTTGAAGCGGAGTTTTTCCACCAAGTTCAGGACAGGCGAGATCTGCCATCCCGTCGGCATGCAGGATCAAATATTTCATGCAATGTTCCTGAGGTAATCAGACATGAAGGAGGCGGGCCACATCATCGCGGGTGGCTCTCACTGTTTGAGGCTGTCGTGAAATGCCGATCGCCGTATCGGCATCCTTCAAACCATGCCCGGTCAACGTACACACAACCGTGGTACCTTCTTTTAATTGTCCAGCCTGACTCAACTTAATGACACCGGCCACGGACGTGGCGGATGCTGGTTCGCAAAAGACGCCTTCCTCACTGGCCACCAAGGCATAGGCATGCAGAATTTCTTCGTCGGTGACCATATCGATGGCGCCGGACGACTCCTTCACCGCAGTGAGAGCCGATTGCCAACTGGCCGGATTGCCGATTCTGATCGCCGTGGCCACCGTTTGGGGCTCTTCGACGATATGGCCTAAGACAATCGGCGCCGCACCGGCGGCCTGAAATCCCATCATCCGAGGCAACCGCGTCGTCTGATTGGCCGCACGATACTCCCGATAGCCGTTCCAATAGGCGGTGATATTACCTGCATTCCCTACAGGAAGTACATGCATAGCCGGCGCATCGCCGAGATCGTCGCAAATCTCCATGGCCGCCGTTTTCTGCCCCTCGATCCGGAAGGGGTTCAGAGAATTGACCAACTCAACGGGATAGGTGGCCGACAACTCTTTGACGATGGTCAACGCCTGGTCAAAATTCCCTTCGACTTGAATGACGGTGGCCTGGTGCATCATGGCCTGCGACAACTTGCCCAGCGCGATCTTGCCGGCCGGAATGAGCACATACACGGCAATGCCCGCCCTGGCCCCGTACGCGGCAGCGGAGGCAGACGTGTTTCCGGTGGAGGCGCAAATGACCGCCCGCGCGCCCGCTTCGACGGCCTTGGAGATCGCCATGGTCATACCGCGATCCTTGAAGGACCCGGTGGGATTCATGCCTTCATACTTCAGATAAAGATCGATCCCCGGAGCGATCTTCTTCGCAAGCCGCGCCGCACGGATGAGTGGGGTATGGCCCTCGCCCAGCGTGATCACAGGTGTCTGCGCCGTGACCGGCAGGAACTTCCGGTATTCTTCGATGATCCCACGCCAACGAATCATAAGAGTCTACTCGACCATCCTCTCAGCGACACCGGAGAGCCCCATTTATTCATCCCGCCCTTCGACCCGGATGAGCGTCGTGGGCTCGGAGATATACGACATGGGGTTGATTTCACGGAGCGCGTCTTGAACGTCCCGCTCCTTTGCCATATGCGTCATGATCACCACCGGCACCGTCTGTCCCTCTTTGCGTCCCTGCTGCAAGACCGACGAAATGCTGATCCCGTAACGACCCAGGACTCCGGCAATCTGTGACAAGACGCCGGGCCGGTCGACCACCATGAAGCGAATGTAATAGAGCGAGGTAATTTCTTCCATCGGCCGCATGCGCAGCGGCCGCCGCTGATCAGGCTGGTAGGATGCAGGCGGGACACGCCCGGCGGCATCTTTGAGCAGATTGCGTGCGATGGCCATGACATCGCTCACGACCGCACTTCCCGTCGGCATCGACCCGGCGCCCCGACCATACAGCACCACATCTTCCACAGCATCGCCCACCAACTGAATTGCATTGTAGACGCCGTCGACCTTGGCGATTTGGGACGCCGACGGCACCATCGTCGGATGCACCCGCGCTTCGATTTCGCCCTCGGAGTACTTTGCGATCGCCAGCAGCTTGATCGTAAACCCGAACTCCTTCGCGTAGGCAATGTCGAGCGGCGTGAGCCCGGTGATACCTTCGGTGTAGATCTCTTTGAAATTGACGGGTGTGCCGTAAGCCAAACTGACCATGATGGTCAGTTTGTGCGCCGAATCAATGCCCGCCACATCGAACGTGGGGTCGGCCTCTGCGTAGCCGGCACGTTTCGCCTCCTCCAACACCACGTCAAAACGCTGCCCTTCACTGGTCATCCGGCTGAGAATATAGTTCGAAGTGCCGTTGATGATGCCGTAGATCGACTGGATATTGTTCGCAGCCAATCCTTCCATCAGTGCGCGAATGACCGGAATCCCTCCGCCCACGCTCGCCTCGAAGCCGAGATCGATGCCTTGCCGCGACGCCGCGGCAAAAATCTCTTCACCATGCACGGCCAGCAAGGCTTTGTTGGCCGTGACTACGTGTTTGCCCCGCTGGATAGCATCCAAGATCACGCGCTTGGCAAGGTCATAGCCGCCCATCAACTCAATGACGATATCCACCCGTGGATCCGTGAGGACTTGCTGGATATCTGTCGTGAGCACGCCCGGCGAAATCGCAATGCCGCGGTCGCGTGTGATGTCCAGGTCTGCAATGCGAACCAGCGTGACGGGCACGCCCACCCGCCGACGAATCAGTTCAGCATTCTCGATCAGCACCCGAGCCACACCGGTGCCGACCGTTCCAAATCCGATTAACCCGACGCCGATCTCACTCTTCATGATTCCTGATCATCCACATTCAACACTTTGCGGATCCCGCGCAAAGCCTGCCGGGTGCGGTGTTCATTTTCCACCAGCGCAAACCGTACGAATTCATCTCCGCCTTCCCCGAAGCCGATTCCTGGCGACACCGCGACCTTGGCTTCCCGGAGAAGCAGCTTCGAAAACTCCAGCGATCCCATATGCCGGAACGGGTCCGGAATACGGGCCCAGACGAACATAGTCGCGCGGGGTAATGCCACCGGCCAGCCGATACGATTCAGCCCGTTCACGAGCACATTGCGCCGGTTTTGATAGCGTTGCACGACTTCCTTCACGCAGTCCTGTGGCCCATTCAACGCGACGGTACTGGCAATCTGAATCGGCTGAAAAATTCCGTAGTCGAGATAACTCTTGAGCTTGGCGAGCGCGCCGACCACTTCACGGTTGCCGACACAGAATCCGACTCTCCAGCCCGGCATGTTGTAGGCCTTGGACAGCGTATAAAACTCTACGCCCACATCTTTCGCTTCCGGCACTTGCAGAAAACTCGGCGCCTTATAGCCGTCGAAGGCAATATCCGCATAGGCCAGGTCGTGAATCACGATCACGTCGTGTTCCTTGGCAAAGGCGACGATCTTCTTGAAAAACTCAAGATCGACTACGGCGGTCGTGGGGTTATGCGGGAAATTGATCACGAGAATACGCGGACGCGGCAAGGTTTGGCGATAGACGCGCAACAGGTCGTCGAAAAAATCGCTGTCCTGGCGCAGTTCGATCCCACGCACTTCCCCGCCGGCGATGATGAAACTGTACATATGGATGGGATAGGTGGGCGTGGGCGTCAGCACCACATCACCTGGCCCGATCGTGGCCAGCGCCAAGTGGGCGATGCCTTCCTTGGAACCGATCGTCACGATCGCTTCGGTCTCGGGATCCAACTCCACATCGTAATTGCGCTTATACCAACCGGTAATCGCATGACGCAGCTTCGTAATCCCGCGGGAGGCTGAATACCGGTGATTCTTGGCCTTCTTCGACGCCTCGATCAACTTGTCGACGATATGAGGAGGCGTCGGCTGATCCGGGTTGCCCATGCCGAAGTCGATGATGTCCTCACCCCGCTGACGCGCCTCAAGTTTCAGGGTTTGTACTTGTGCAAATACGTAGGGGGGAAGTCGTTTAATGCGGTAAAAGCCGTCGCCGATCGCCATGAATTTGTCAGACTCCTACAGGCGGGTCCTCTGCCGAACAGATTCAGTCGCCATGCCTCTGAAAGGGGCGTATTTTAATGGAGGCCTCAAAACGAGTCAATTTCGCTACGATTGTCAGGAGTTGAGGGCGAATACCCTACCGTGGCCACACTCAAAACAGCGAGGGTTCCCACGACCTAGCTCCTTGCTCCCTCATACCGTCTTCTGTTAATAATGCCTCAGTAACGAGAGAATTGTCTATGAATTTCGACCAGTTCCGAAATCTTTCTCCTATGACATGCAGGGAAATGGCGGAGGCGTAATGGCTCGACTGGGTGTAAATATCGATCATGTGGCGACACTCCGGCAAGCGCGCGGCGGGACCGATCCTGATCCCCTGACTGCGGCCATACTCGTGGAGCTGGCCGGCGCCGATGGCCTGGTGGTGCATCTTCGGGAAGACCGCCGGCATATTCAAGATCGAGATCTCACCATGTTACGGGAGATCGTGCGAACAAAACTGGATCTGGAGATGGCCGCCGACGACGCCATGGCCAAGATCGCCCTGAGCATCAAACCGGACCTGGTGACACTCGTCCCGGAACGCCGCCAAGAACTGACCACCGAAGGCGGGCTCGATGTTGCCAACCACCGCGATCGCATTCAGAAAATCGTCGATCTGCTCCGCGACGGAGGCATCCCCACAAGCCTATTTGTCGAGCCGAGCCTCGATCAAATCAAGGCGGCGCACAAAATCGGCGCCGCCTATGTCGAGTTACATACCGGCCGGTACTCCAACGCCAAGCGGTCGAAGGAGGAAGACGAGGAATTCGAGGCCATTACCCAGGCAGCCAAACTGGCCTACAAGCTTGGCCTCGGCGTGAACGCCGGGCATGGCTTGACCTACAAAAATGTGAAACGACTCGCCAAGTTGCCCGAGATTGTGGAATTCAACATCGGCCACAGCATCATCGCTCGATCCGTCATGGTCGGATTGGTCCAGGCTGTACGCGAAATGAAAGAATTAGTAGCCTAATTCAAGCACCACCACGGCACGGGCTGTCACCCTCGCCGCGAGAACCCGACCGGGAGTCACAGAACATATGATACCGATCGTGACCGCCGAGCAAATGCGAGCCCTGGATCAGCGGACCATCGCGGAAGCCTTGGTGCCCTCCCTGACGCTGATGGAACGAGCCGGAGCGGGGGTCGTCACTCATATTGAGGCCCGATACCCACCGCTTGCCGGAAAATCGGTCATCATCCTCTGCGGCAAGGGGAATAACGGGGGAGACGGTTTTGTCGTCGGGCGGCTGCTACGACGAAAACAGGCCCGGATCCACGTCCTGCTGCTCGCGTCCCCCGACGATCTCAGTCGCGACGCAAAGACGATGTATCAGCGATTTCTCCGATCGGCAGGAAAATCGGCCGTCACAAGCCCTACCGACGCCGAAGCGATACAACAGCGGTTGGCGACCGGTGACATTCTTGTCGATGCGATTCTCGGCACGGGCATTTCTACCCCCGTCACCGGGCTCTATCGTGATGCGATCGAAGCCATAACCGCCTCAGGCCGCCCGACCGTGGCCGTCGATCTTCCATCAGGGTTGCATGCCGATACGGGAGCGGTGCTGGGAGCCGCCGTGCGCGCGGATCTCACGGTGACGTTGGGATTGCCGAAGGCGGGACTCTATAGTGGATCCGGCATCGATTGCGCCGGAACGGTTCGACTCGTGGATATTGGGATTCCCGCCTCCTTTGTCGAATCCGTCGGAAGTCGGCTGATGCTGCTGACCGATAGGGCCGTGCGCGCGGCACTCCCCCCACGACGCCCCTCGGCACACAAAGGCACCTACGGCCACCTCGGCGTCATCGCCGGCTCGGTCGGCAAGACAGGCGCAGCGGCCATGGCAGCGCTCTCAGCCCTGCGAATTGGAACCGGCCTGGTGACGGCCGCAACTCCCGCGAGCGCCAATGATATTCTGGAGGCAAAACTCCTCGAAGTGATGACCCTCCCGATGCCGGAGACCAAAGCCAGGACCTTCGCGCGTTCCGGCTTGGAACGCTTGCTCGCGTTCGCCGGGGCCCGTGATGCGGTCGCGATCGGACCGGGCCTGACCACCCATCCCGAGACTGTCGAACTGGTGCAGGAGTTCGTGAAGCGGATCGACAAGCCTTGCGTACTCGATGCCGATGCATTGAATGCATTGGCAGGGAAGTCCTCGTTACTGACCGAGTGCAAGCGACCGCCGATCATCACTCCTCATCCGGGCGAGATGGCCAGATTGGAAACCGAAGCAACCACACAATCAGTCAATGAAGATCGTCTTGGCACGGCGACGAGATTTGCGCGGGAACGCGGCGTCTTTGTCATCCTCAAAGGGGCCCGCACGGTGATTGCGCGCCCGGATGGTCTGGCAGCCATCTGCCCGACCGGCAATCCCGGCATGGCCACCGCGGGAACGGGTGATGTCCTGACGGGCATGGTCGGCGGGCTGCTCGCTCAAGGCTTGGCCCCTTGGGACGCCGCCTGCGCTGCAACCTACTTTCATGGTTTGGCCGGAGATTTGGCCGCGCAGCATCTCGGCGAAGCCGGCATGATTGCGAGCGATCTCATTCAGCACATCCCCCATGCCCTCGCGCAGACCACATAGATCTAAACCGGGGCCATCGCCTGCGGCACCCGTCGGACCGCCACACGCTGGGCCTCCCCCTGTCGGCAAACCGTGGCGCATGGTGCTTCGATCTCCGCGACAGACGCACCGCCTGGGCCGCTGCCTGGGAACACTCCTTCAGGGAGGCGAAGTCCTCGCCCTGTTCGGTGAACTGGGGGCTGGCAAGACCTCCCTGGTCAAAGGCATCGCCGACGGACTGCTCGCCGAACCGACGGAGGTGAGCAGCCCCACATTTACACTGATCCACGAATACCAAGGACGCCTTCCACTGGTCCACACCGACCTCTACCGTCTGACCGCCTCCCAACTCGAAGACACAGGACTTAACGACTACGTAGATGGCCACACCGTCACTGCAATCGAATGGGCCGATCGATGGGGCGACGGTCTTCCGTCGGACCGGCTCGATGTCCACTTGTCACACCGCCCCCCGGCAACCCGCCGCGCCATTCTCACAGCCAGAGGCCCTGCTGCACGGCGTCTATTGGACGCGCTTCGCTCCCGGCTCTCCGCAAATCGCCCCACTAGAGCGGCTCGGCAAACCCGTGTACAATTGAGCCGGCCAAGGAGGGCCCCGCATTGATCCGATTGATATTGGTGGGAACGCTGCTACTACTCGCCCTGTCGTTTTTTTTGCAGAACCAGGAGCAGGAAGTCACTCTGCGGTATTTTTTCGGTCTTCGATCCGCCTCAATCCTGATCTATAAACCGATTCTGGCGGCCTTCGGCGTCGGGCTATTGGTGTCCGGGATTCTGCTGTTTCCGGCCTGGGTGCGTGGCCGCATTGAACTCCGGCGCAAAACTAAGGCGCTGCAAGAGGCTGAGGTGGATCTGGAACGCCTCCGCCAGGCCCTCGACAAAGCCGCGCGCCGCGTGGGGACATCTTCGGACATTCCCGCTGAGGGAGAGCCTTCCGGTGGGTGACGCCGACGGCACCCCATTGATGCGGCAATATCGCGACATCAAACAGGCCTATCGCGATGCCATCCTCTTTTTCCGTGTGGGCGATTTCTATGAAATGTTCCAGGAAGACGCAGTGGAGGCGTCCAAACTTCTCTCCATTGCGCTGACATCACGCGATAAATCCAGCGGGACCCCGATCCCTCTCTGCGGTGTCCCCTATCACGCCGCCACCAATTACATCGCGAAACTCCTCCGTGCGGGACGAACCGTCGCCCTGTGCGAGCAGGTCGAAGACCCCAAACTGGCCAAAGGTCTGGTACGCAGGGAGGTCGTCCGGCTCTATACCCCCGGCACTCTCATCGATAGCGAATTCCTTCCCTCCACGGAATCCAACGTGCTGGCCGCGGTATCTGTGCGGCTTCGCTCCGCAGGGACCGGACGCAAAGACTGTTCCTACGGCCTTGCCACGCTTGAAGTCTCAACCGGAGACTATTGGCTCAGTGAGTTTCATGGGCCACAAGCAGAGGCCGCGCTACGGGACGAACTGGCGCGCCTTGAACCGAGAGAATTGCTGTTTCCAGAGAATCTCTCCCCGGACGAATTACAGTGGACTGCCGACCTGACCGGTCCCCGATGCTGCACGCAACCTGCGACCTGGTTCGACCAGGAGCAAGGTCGCATCGCGTTACAGGAACAGTTTCACGTCCATTCCCTGGAAGCTTTCGGCTGCCACATCCTCACGCTGGGCATCCAGGCCGGGGCGGCAGTGTTGCGCTACGTCAGAGAGACCCAACCGTCGGCTCCGCTCGACCATATCCGTCCGCCTCGCGTGAGACAGGATGATGACGCCATGCACCTGGACAGCGTCACCATCCGTAACCTGGAACTCGTCAAGCCTGCCGGTCGTGCAGAGGAATCGTCGAACCAGTCCCCCTATACATTATTGGGCATTCTGGATCGCACCGTCACCGCCATGGGAAGCCGGTTGCTCCGTGAGTGGCTCCTGCGGCCATTGGTCAACAGTGCGGCAATCGAGGTCCGACTGACAGCAGTTGACGAACTCAAACGACAGATCGACATACGAGTTCGCCTCCGAACGGCATTGCGAATCGTTCAGGACATTTCCCGTCTCTGTAGCCGCATGTCCCTCGGAGTTGCCAATCCGCGAGATGTCCTCGCACTGAAGATTTCCGTCTCTTCGCTCCCCGCCATTCAGGCCGAATTGTCCGCACTCGATTCTCCACTCATCGCCGACTTGAGGTTGTCATGGGACAACGCTCAGGATCTCTACGAGTTGATCGAAGGAGCCATAGAGCAGGAAGCCCCCGTATCGATTCGCGACGGCGGCATCCTGAAGAGCGGCTTCCACCCCGAAGTCGATGAGCTTCGCAAGGCAAGCCGGGAGGGCAAAGGCTGGATTGCCGGCCTGGAAGCCAAAGAACGCGAACGGACCGGCGTTGAGTCGCTTAAAATCAGATATAACCAAGTCTTTGGGTACTATATCGAACTCACAAAGGCCAATCTCGGGAAGGTACCGCCCGACTATATCCGCAAGCAAACCCTGGTCAATGCCGAGCGCTTCATGACCACCGAGCTAAAAGAACTTGAAGAGCGGGTCACGGGAGCCGACACAAAACTGACCGCCCTGGAGCAAGCGCTGTTCGAACAACTCCGGACACGACTCGCTGCGGAAACAGCCCGCCTTCAGGAGATCAGCCGCCGATTGGCCATCCTTGATGTAATCGCCGCCCTCGCGGAAACCGCCGCGATCAATCGCTACGTGCGACCGACCGTCGACGAAGGTGATGGCCTCCATATCGTTCAGGGCCGACACCCGGTCGTCGAACGTCTTGATCTCTCCGGTGGATTTATCCCGAACGATACCCATCTGGATCTGGCTACCAGCCGGCTGCACATTCTGACCGGCCCCAACATGGCTGGAAAGAGCACCTATCTCCGACAGGTCGCTCTCATTACCTTGATGGCCCAGATGGGAAGCTTTGTTCCCGCGACGGAAGCCCGCATCGGACTGACGGATCGCATTTTTACCAGAGTCGGCGCATCCGACAATCTCGCAGGCGGCCAGAGTACCTTCATGGTTGAGATGACGGAATCGGCCCATATCCTCAACTGCGCCACACCTCGTAGTTTGATCCTCCTGGATGAAATCGGCCGTGGGACGAGCACCTACGACGGGCTCAGCATTGCCTGGGCCATAGCAGAATACATCCAGGATCCTCAGCGTCTCGGCGCGCGCACGCTCTTTGCGACGCACTATCATGAAATGACGCAATTGGAGAGTCTACGGGAAGGGATTACGAACTATTGCGTTGCGGTACAGGAACGTGACGGGAGGGTGCTGTTTCTGCGAAAGATTATTCGAGGGGGCGCCGATCGCAGCTATGGAATCCACGTTGCTCAGCTGGCAGGTCTCCCCGACCAGGTGATACACCGGGCCAAGGCCGTTCTTGCTCAACTTGAGTCCTCGTCGTCATCCGGACGGCCAGTGCAGGAGAACCAGCAGTCGCTTCACTTTGATGCCACGCTCCCTGCGCCGCATCCTATGCTTGAGGAAGTTCGCCAAATGGATCTCTTCTCCATGACCCCCCTTGATGCGCTCAATCGGCTTGCGGAGCTGCAACAACGGCTGCTGAAGGAATAGTTCACATCCAGGCCTAAACAGTTCTTCCTTCGATGTCGCAAATAAAAAGGCGGCATCCCTTTCGGAATGCCGCCTTCTTACTTCAGGCCGATGGCCTTCTACTGCTCAGTGATGTCCACCACCCTGATTGTACTTGGCAGTCCAGGGAATCAGGTTGGCAAGCGGCTTGCCATTGGGCAACAACACATCGTACTGCATCAATACCTTATCTCCATCCGGAGACTTCGGTGACGTGTTCAGCAACGTCTTCGCGGCGTGGCAAGGAGCATCCACTTCCGTCTTCCCTTCACACTCCTTTAAACGAAGGGAGGAGATGCTCTTTGGCTTGCCCATTTCGCCGGCATTGTCGGCCAACTTCTTGACCGACGAAATCACGCGGCGATTCTGCTCGACTTCCTGAGCCACAAACTCTACGAGAGTGGTCGGGGATCCAGGGGGAACTTCCTTCGCTGCAGCCGGTCCGGAATGCGGACGCGCCATGGACTTCAGCTGTTCCCACACGTTCTTGTCCGCAGGATAGAACTTGAGGTTCTTCCCTGGATGCACTCGCTGCCACCACAGGCCGCTCTCGGCGTTGCCACCGAACACGGCAATGTTGAGCCAGACCGCTTCATCGTATGGATCCAGAATGATGACACGCCCCTGCAGCGTGGTGGGCTTGCTCAGATCTCCCCACTCGAATCGCTCCTGGAACGCCTCGATGGCCAGCGCAGTGGAGGCAAAACCCACCACCAAAGCCACGGCAGCCATAAAGGTCCACCCCTGCTTTTGAAGCTTCATAATCACATCCTCCTTAAAGAAGACAAAAAAGTCTCAAGAATGTCGCCTCGCGTATAAATTCTATTTCAAGACCTTGAATCCAGTAATGGTCCGACCATCAAGAGTCACTTCCATCGCTACAAGTTCCTGCGATGCCTTGATGATTTGATCCATCAAACTCTTATCCTTCACAGACAAACGAACGGTGGTTTGCGCGTGGTGCCAGCCGGCGTAAGGATTGTTCTTGTCCGTACCACCGGTAAAGCCCCAGCCGCAGCAGGTAAACAAAGGATCCGGTGGCTTGACGTCCATTTGCGTAGAAGAGCGGCCACCGCCCTCACCGGAAGCCGGATCACCGGTGTTCCAGTACTGGATGCCGAAGAGCAACTCGGTATCAGGATTGTCTGCCCATTGCGACCAGACCCTACCCTTCAAGGTATTAGTGGTCTCGCCCTTAAAAAACTTTCCGCTGCCCGTGGTAATCTCGCTCGGTCCGCCCCCGGCTGGAGCATCCGCCGCCAACGTAACACCGGCGGTCAACAAGCCGACAACGGAGGAGACTGCAAGTGCGGCTAGAATTCCGACCCTATTCATAACCCTACCCTCCTTGGAAAAATGATGACCAGAGAACCGTTGAATCACAGTATCCAAAAAAAGAGTTCAGAAAAAAACAAAAATCGAGAGAACGCGCTAGGAGGAGGAAGTGCGACGCACACCCCCTTTCTCTCTGCTTACCTTCCCCTGTAATGCAGTCGAAATAAATTCAGACTTATATGATGAAAACGCGGCCATGGTACTTAAATCCACGAAACGTGTCAAGAAAATGTTTTGGCAAAATCCAACCATCATTGCCACTTGAAATTGCGCCACGTATCAAATAGTTAGCCCTGCAATCGCGCTCAAATCGCCGCGATTCATCACTCGACCAGCGCGTGCACCGACCTATAGACATCCCGCAACTGACCGGTTATGACGCAAACGACCGCAGACTCTTGGTCGGGATCGGGCCAAGTGCTGTAATTGAAAGACACCGCTGATCAAGTAACGTTTGCGCCACCCGATACACTTGATCGGTGGTTACACGATCAATTTCCGCTATCATCTGCTCGAGCGACACGTGATTGCCTTGGGTCAATTCGTCCTTTGCCAGCTTGCTCATGCGACTGTGCGAACTCTCCAGGCTGAGCATCAGACTGCCCTTCATTTGGTTTTTGACCCGGGCCAAATCTTTTGCATCGATTCCATGCGTCCGGAGTTTCTTCAATTCCCGACAGACAACCTCCACGACACGCTCAACCTCTTTCGGGCGCGTACCCGCATACACCGTGGTCATTCCGCCATCGGAATAGGTGGACAAGAACGAATAGATCGAGTACACGAGTCCACGCTTTTCCCGCACCTCCTGAAACAGCCGTGAACTCACACTCCCGCCCAACACGCCGTTGAGCGCATGCGCCGCATAGCGATCCTTATGCCCGGCACTGAGACCCTGAAGGCCCAAACACAGATGGACCTGTTCAAGAGCCTTACGTTTGACCAGCACCCCACCCTTCACTTCAGGCGGGCGACGGCTTGGCCGGGCGGCCACACCCTTGTGCGAGTCGGAAAAATACCGCGCCAACAACTGCTCCAGGCGGCGCCAGGTAAAGTTGCCGGCCACGGCGACCACGGTGCGCTCAGGATCGTAGTGCGACCCAACGTAGGACACCAGATCGTTCCGTCCCAGTGCTTGAATTCTCGGAGCCTGCCCCAGAATCGGCCTGCCCAGCGGATGGCTGCCGAGCGTGTGCTTCATGTGAAGCTCTTGAACCAGATCCTCCGGATCGTCTTGGACCATCCGGATCTCTTCAAGTACCACCTGCTTTTCTTTTTCGACTTCTTTCGACTCAAACCGGGATCGGTAGAACAGATCCGAAAGCAGCTCCAAAGCTGCCTCCAACTGTTGATCCAGCACCTTCACATAAAAGGTCGTCGTTTCTCGGGTGGTGAACGCATTCATCTCCCCCCCCAGTGCATCGATCTCGCGGGAAATCTGCGTTGCCGTGCGGCTGCGCGTTCCCTTGAAAAACATATGCTCCAGGAAGTGAGACAGCCCCTCCTCCCCCGGTTGCTCATCGCGCGATCCGACGTTGACCCATATGCCGATCGTGACGGACTTCAACGTCGGCAGCAGTTCGGCCACAATACGCAACCGGTTGTCGAGAACGATCTTGCGATACACGATCGATTATCCTGCGGGCGTTGGTTCGGTGGCAGGAGAGCCAGCCGGTGCCGGCATGGCTTCCTTCCGGCTCAGGCGAATCTTCCCCTGCTTATCAATTTCCAGCACCTTTACCATTACCTGATCGCCTTCCGATACCTCGTCGGTGACCGCCTTGACGCGATGATGAGCCAGCTGGGAGATGTGCACCAGGCCGTCCGTACCGGGAAGCACTTCGACGAATGCGCCGAAGTCCATAATCTTCCGGACCGTTCCAAGATAGATCTTGCCGACCTCGACTTCCTCGGTCAGGCGCTTGATCATATCGATGGCCTTCTGTGCCGATGCTTCATCAGAAGAGGCAATCGTCACATCGCCGGTGTCCTCGACATTGATCTTCACACCGGTCTCCGCGATGATGCTGCGGATCATCTTTCCACCCGGGCCGATGACGTCGCGGATCTTGTCTTGCTTGATCTTCATCGGGAATATCCGCGGAGCGAAGGCTGACAGCTTGGTGCGCGGTTCGGTCAACGCCTGGGCCATACACCCGAGAATGTGCAACCGACCTGCCTTTGCCTGGGCCAGCGCTTCGCGCATCAATCCGGCGGTGATGCCGCCGATCTTGATATCCATCTGAAGCGCCGTCACGCCGTTTTTCGTCCCTGTAACCTTAAAGTCCATATCGCCCAGGTGATCCTCTAATCCGAGAATATCGGACAGGACCAACACTTGGTCGCCTTCCTTGATCAACCCCATCGCAATCCCCGCCACCGGCTCCTTAATCGGAACGCCAGCATCCAAGAGCGCCAGCGTGCCGCCGCACACCGTCGCCATTGAAGAGGATCCGTTCGACTCCAGGATTTCCGAAACAATCCGCACGGTATAGGGGAACTTATCCTTGCCGGGAATAATCGACTTGAGCGCGCGCTCGGCAAGGGCGCCATGCCCGACCTCGCGACGGCCGGGCGACCGCAACGGCCGCGCCTCACCGACACTGAAGGGAGGGAAATTGTAATGCAGCATGAAGGTGCGCATATACTCGCCCTCCAAGGCATCGATGCGCTGCTCATCATCAGTCGTGCCCAGCGTCACCACCGCCAGACTCTGAGTTTCACCGCGGGTGAAGACTGCGGAACCGTGCGCACGCGGCAGGACTCCGACCTCGCAGGTAATCGGGCGAATGTCCGCCGGGCCACGCCCGTCGGCACGCACCCGCTTTTCGAGAATCATGTTGCGAACTTCGGTGTATTCCAGACCATGGAAAATTATTTTGACATGCCGGTCGCGGTTGGGCTCATCCGACTTGAGCTTCGCAACCGTCTCGGCCAGCACCTGATCCAGGCGTTCCTGTCGTGCGCTCTTATTGGGAATGAGGATGGCTTCGCGAATCGGCCCAGCCACCAGCGCCCGCACCTGCTCGGTCAACGCGGCGTCAATAGCCTCCTGCACCACAACCCGCTTCACCTTGCCGACCAGCTTGCGCAGTTCTTCGATCTTCGCGACGATTTTCTTGATTTCGCTGTGCGCCAGCTCGATAGCTTCGAGCATGGTCGCTTCCGGCAATTCATTGGCACCGGCTTCGACCATCATAACCGCGTCAGCAGTCCCCGCCACGACGAGATGGAGATCGCTGGTTTCCAGGGTTTCCAGATCGGGGTTCACCACGAACTGCCCGTTCACCCGACCGATCTTTACGCCGGCGATCGGCCCGTTGAAGGGAATCGACGAGACCGCCAACGCCGCGGAGGCTGCGATAATGCCGATGACGTCCGACACGCCTGTCTTATCCGCAGACAAGACCGAGGCGATGACTTGCGTCTCGAAGTAGTAGCCTTCGGGAAAGAGCGGGCGGAGCGGCCGATCAATCAACCGGCTTGTGAGCACTTCCCGCTCCGAAGGCCGACCTTCCCGCTTAAAATAGCCGCCCGGAATCTTACCGGCCGCATACGTCTTTTCCTGGTAATCCACGGTCAGCGGAAGAAAATCCACTCCTGGCTTGGCATTTTGTGACGCAACGGCCGTTGCGAGCACCACGGTATCACCGTAGGTGGCCCAGATGGCGCCGTCCGCCTGCTTCGCGATGCGTCCGGTCTCCAGCGTCAACCGGCGCCCGGCCAACTCAATGTCTACAACATGTTTCATCTATGGTCTCCTCCGTTTAAATCCCACAGATGCCCACAGAGATAAGCTCAACCGACTACCCGTACATCCAACGACAAGCGCCTGCCCTCGATTGAATGCCGACCCGTGCTGTTGAACTTGTTTCAGTGTTCACCTGCGGGGACAACAAAATGGTTCGGCCGCCACCCGCAACGGTGGCAGCCGAATCACTCACACGACTACTTACGAATCCCCAGACGCTCCAGAATGGCGCGATACCGGGCTTCTTCAACTTTTCGGAGATAGTCCAACAACCGACGACGACGTCCGACCAACGTCAACAGCCCGCGCCGGGAGTGGTGGTCTTTCTTGTGCAGCTTGAAATGTTCCGTCAAATACGTAATCCGGTTTGTCAGGATCGCAATCTGCACTTCCGGAGATCCGGTGTCCTTGTCATGCTGCTGGAAACTCTTGACCAACTCCGTTTTCACTTCCTTGACCAGTGCCATACGTCTCTACTCCTCTATTGAGTTCGCGATACTACCACCCTGTGATTCTTCTGTGACCAATACCTTCGATACAGCAACCGACTGCGCAGTCGCCGCCGGCACCTCAACATTCATGCCCTCCGGCATCGTACCGATGGCTAATAACCGCCCCGCTTCGTCCTTGATGCGAATGGCCCGATTCGCCCCCCCAGAGGAAGGCGAGGACAGACCATGCCAGGCCAGGACTTCTGAGACGGGAACCGGCATGCCGTGCAGGACCCGTCCGGCCGTCGCCGCTCCCACGATGCAAGTCGGAAGTCCGAGCAGCGCCTGATCTAACGTCAACATCGACGCCGCCAGCGTGCCTTGCTCCAAGCATGATTCGACTTCGTCCACCGTCAACGCCTGGTCCACGGTCAACGGTCCCACGCGTTCACGAACCAACCTCGCCATATGACCGCCGACCCCTAACTTGTCGCCGATATCCGCGCAGAGCGTCCTGATATACGTCCCCTTGGAACAGACCACCCGGAGCGTCACTTCAGGAATCTGAATATCCACGATATCGAGACGAAAGACGGTCACTTCACGAGCCTGCCGGGAGACCTCCCGCCCGGCGCGCGCCGCCTTGTATAGGGGAACCCCGCCGACTTTTACCGCAGAATACATAGGAGGGAGTTGCTGAATGCGCCCCTCAAACCCGGCTACCACTTCACGGATGCGGGCCTCGGACAACGACTCAGTCGGTGAACGCAGGAGCACGGTCCCGGTGGAATCTTGCGTGTCGGTTGTTTCACCGAGGCGCAACCCGGCCAGATAGGTTTTGTCCCATTCCAGCAAAAATTCAGCGATGCGCGTTCCACGCCCCACGAGCAACGGCAGGACGCCGGTCGCCGCCGGATCCAACGTTCCGGCATGGCCCAACTTCATGCCGCGCAACTTGCCACGAATACGAGCCACCACATCGTGCGACGTCCATCCGGCTTCCTTGCGGACATTCAACACTCCGTCCTGAAGCACAGTGGTCGCGCGTGGCTCCATCGAGGCTATCATGGTCATTTGCTAGACATCGGTACGTGGAGTCTCTGCCAACATTTCTTCGTGGGATTGATCGCGGTGCAGTCCATCCAACAGCTCCAGGACTCGGTCAGCTCGAGGGCCGCTGATGTCCTTCATAAAGATCAGCTCCGGCAGGTATCGCAATGCCAGGCGCCGCCCCAACTCAGCCCGAACGAAGCCGCTAGCCTTCGCCAGCCCGTCGAACACCAACCGCTCATCCTTATTCTGCTCCATGGTCGTCACAAAGACGCGCGCGATGCGAAGATCTTTGGTCAACTCCACATCGGTCACGGTGACCGAGCGCACACGCGGATCCTTAATCTTCCGCATCAGAATGTCGGCCACTTCCATGCGGATCTGGTCCGCCACACGATCGGCCCGGCTGTATGTCGATTTGGTCATGACGCCGCTTTACAGGAATTCAATTCGCGAGCGCAATAGTTGGATCGCGGGCACGGACTGAATCAAATTTACGGCTTGATCCAACACCTGGTTCACATGCGCGGATTCATTCGCCACGCAAGCCAATCCCAACACTGCCTTCTGCCACAAATCCTGGTCTCCGACTTCCGCAACCGATAGATTAAATTTGTCTCGCAACCGGGTCTTCAGGCTCTGCAGGACCTGTCGCTTCTCTTTCAACGAATGCCCGTCGGGAATGAACAACTCAACCGTACAGAGCCCGACGGTCATGCCCGATGACTTTGCGGAGACGTGCCACGGTTCGCAGGCTCAAGCTTTGCGGCAATCTTATCGACGACATAGGCCTCGATAATGTCCCCGGCCTTGAGATCATTGAAGTTTTCGACCGTGATGCCGCACTCATACCCCTGCTGCACTTCACGCACATCATCCTTGAAGCGACGCAGCGAGCCCAGCTTGCCTTCATACACCACCACACTGTCGCGGAGCACACGCACACCGACGCTGGCCCGGGAAATGACGCCATCCACTACGTAACAACCGGCCACCAGACCGGCCTTGGGGATCGTAAACATCTGCCGCACCTCGGCCCGACCAAGGACACGCTCCTTGAGCGTGGGTTCGAGCAAGCCCTCCATCGCGGCACGGATATCGTTGAGCGCATCGTAAATAATGCTGTATAGGCGCACATCGACACCCTCTCGCTCGGCCAGCGCCGCCGCTTTCGGCTCCGGACGGATATTAAATCCGATCACGATGGCCTTGGACGCGGCCGCCAAGAGAACGTCCGTTTCGGTAATACCGCCCACACCGGTGTGCATCACCCGCAACTTGACGGCACCAGCCGGCATTTTTTCCACTGCGGCGGCCAAAGCCTCCGCCGAACCCTGCACATCAGCCTTGATGACGATAGGCAACTCTTTGACATTGCCCTCCTGAATCTTGGCGAACAGGTCATCCAGGCTCACCTTGGCCGGCCCGGCCAGATCCGCCGCCCGCTGCTTCATCGCCCGCTCCTGCGCAATCTCGCGGGCAACCCGTTCATCTTTCACGATGGTGAACAAATCGCCGGCCGACGGCACGCCCGGCAAACCGATCACCTCGACAGGAACCGACGGGCCAGCCTCGGTCGCCTTACTCCCCGTGTCGGTAATGAGCGCGCGCACGCGACCGCTGAAATTGCCGACGACAAATGCATCTCCGACATGGAGCGTTCCGCTCTGCACCAGTACCGTCGCGATCGGTCCACGCCCGCGATCCAACTTCGCCTCGATCACCAAGCCCTTGGCCATGCGCGATGGATCCGCCTTCAACTCCAAGACTTCCGCCTGCAGAAGAATCATTTCCAACAACTGGTCCAAGCCGGTTCGTTGTTTCGCGGACACCTCAACCATAATCGTGTCGCCGCCCCAGGGCTCAGGCACCAGTCCATGCTCGGTCAGGGCATTCTTGACACGATCGATATTGGCCCCCGGCTTGTCGACCTTATTGATGGCGACGATCAGCGGCACTCCGGCAGCCTTGGCATGATGAATGGCTTCCACCGTCTGCGGCATAACGCCATCATCGGCGGCTACGACCAAAATCACGATATCCGTGGCCTTCGCGCCCCTGGCTCGCATAGCCGTAAAGGCTTCGTGGCCCGGAGTATCGAGGAAGGTCACCTGCTTGCCGCGGACCCCGACGATATAAGCGCCGATATGCTGCGTAATCCCTCCGGCCTCACCTTCCGCCACCTTTGTCAGGCGAATCGCATCGAGCAAAGAGGTTTTCCCGTGATCGACATGCCCCATGATCGTGACGACCGGGGGCCGTAAGACCGCATGCTCCTCACCCGTCGATTGCGCAGCCTCTTCCAGCAACGCTTCGCCGATCTTTTCCGTCGACACTTCCACTTTGGCGCCATATTCCTCGGCGATCAACGAGGCCGCTTCCAGATTGATCGACTGATTGAAGGTCACCATTTGCCCCATCTCCATCAGCTTACGGACCACGTCCGCAGGCCGCTGACCGATGAGTTCCGCGAATTCCTTGACGCTCACTCCTGCGCTTAATTTCACGCTTTTCTTTCTCGGTTTCGTGACTTCCGATGGCGAGGCATGGTGAATATGCTTGGATCGGTCTTCGCGCCGCTGCACCGGGATTGCCCGCAGATCTCCCCATCGAGTGGCGTCGTTCTTAAACTTGGCTTCATCTTCTTCACGAGTCCGCGGAGCCTTCTTGACCTTTTTCAGCTTTTCTCGCGCCGCCGCCTCGCTCTCCATGGCCTCCGTGGCCGCACTCTTCTTCTTTGCCGCCGCCAGCGCATCAAGCGGGGGAGCCGTAACCTGGGGAGCCTGAACCGGCTTGACGAGCGGCTCTTCCGACACGGTCACGACAGGCGTTGGGGACACCACTTCTTCGGATGGTGGAGGCTCAACAGGGGCAGCCTCAATCGCTTCCGCATCAGGGCCGGCAACCGGCGCTACCGCGGATGCTTCCGATCCTGCAGGGACGACAGGCGCAAACGCCGCTTCCGCCGCTGCCAGAGAGGCCGCAACGTCCTCCGCGCCTTCCTCCCTTTTCTTCTTGATGAGAATCCGCTTCTTGTCCGGCTTCGGAGGCTCGTCGTGTGCTGCCGCGTGCCCTCTCTCGTGAGATGCACCGGGCTCCTTGGACGAGCGAACCATTTTCTTTCCCTCATGCCCGCCGGAAACAGCCTCACCGCTCCGAGCCTTTGAGCCCAGCTTCTCCAAGACAACGCGAACCGAATCGTCATCCAAGGCACTGCTGTGGGACGCCACCGGAATCCCGAGCCGTTTCAGTTCAGGAATCAGCTCCCGATTTTCCATCCCCAGCTGCTTTGCTAGTTCGTACACGCGCATACAGTACCGCTCAGCTCCACCCGCTTAAATAGTTGCCATTCAGCCCGTGACTATCGAACCGCTTCACTCCGCCTGTTGCGCAGCAGCCCTCGCCTCATCCTGCTGGCGCTGCGCCTCAGTTTCCTCTGCCAGGGCCGCCTTGATATCCCGATCCCGCTCCGCCTTTTCTTTCTCGTATTCAGTCGCGCTGATGATATCGATCTTCCAACCGGTCAAGCGGGCGGCGAGTCGCACATTCTGCCCGTTCTTCCCGATCGCCAGAGACAACTGCGAATCGGCCACCACCACCAAGGCCGACTTCTTTTCCTCGTCGATTCCGACCTTCTCGATCGTGGCGGGGTTCAGCGCTTCGGCGATAAAGACACGCGGATCCTGCGTCCACGTAATAATGTCGATCTTTTCCCCGCGCAACTCACGAACCACAGCCTGCACACGCGACCCCTTGATGCCGACGCAGGCTCCCACCGGGTCGACAGCTTTGTCCCGAGAAGAGACCGCAATTTTGGTACGATCGCCGGGCTCACGCACGATCGACTTGATTTCAACGATCTTTTCACCGACTTCCGGCACTTCGAGCTCGAACATCTTCGCCACAAACTGCGGGTGGCTGCGGGAGAGAATGACCTGCACGTCCTTAGGGGTGCGCCGCACCTCTAAGAGCAGGGCCTTCACTCGGTCTCCGCGCCGATAGGTTTCGCGCGGGATCTGCTCCTGAATGGGGAGAATCGCTTCGGTCTTGCCGAGATCGACCAGAAAGTTTCGGCGCTCCATCCCGAGAATAATGCCGTTCACCAGATCGCCCTGACGGGTCGAGTACTCCTTCTGAACAGCTTCCCACTCTGCTTCGCGCACCTTCTGAAAGATCACCTGCTTGGCCGTTTGGGCCGCAATCCGGCCTAACTCGTCCATCTCGATCAGGGAGCCGATCTCATCGCCAACCTCCGCGCCTTCGTCATATTCACGCGCTTCCTTCAGCGAGATTTCCGCTTTCGGATTGGCCACCGTATCGACGATGATTTTCTTTGAGACGACCGAGATTTCGCCGGTCTTCGGATCGATTTCCACCTGGATGTTTTCGGCCTGGCCGAATCGTTTCTTGGCAGCCGTTTGAAGTGCTGACTCGATCGCGCCAATGACCCTGGCCTTATCGATCCCTTTTTGACGGCCGATTTCATCGATGACGGCGATCAACTCTCGGTTCATAGCTCACACCTCATGGTTAACACACCACCCCGGCACCTGCTGCTACGAGAACTCCACCTTCCGCCGCGCCAGAGCGATTTGATCAAACTCAACCCGGATTGTCTCCGTGGTTTTCTTCTGCTGAATGCCAAGGGTCACCCCCCGGTCGTCCACCTCAACCACTGCGCCAACCAGCCGCCACTGCGCCTGAATCGGTTCGCGCAATTTGAGCGTGACCGGCTTCCCGATCAGACGCCGGTAGTCTTGCACGCTCCGCAAGGGACGATCCAGTCCGGGAGACGAGATTTCCAACGTATAGGCATGCGGGAATGGATCAATCACATCAAGCGCCGGGCTCAACGAGCGATGCGCCTGCTCACAGTCTGTCAGGGTGATCCCCCCGGGCTTGTCGATAAAAACACGAATCACGGTCCTGGGCCCTTGGCCGACGCAAACCGCCTCGACCAACTCCAGACCATGAGACTGCAAAATAGGAGCGGCAATTTCTTGGATGCGAAGGTTCAGCGCCTCAGCGCGTTTCACCGACGGCTTCCCTGCCGACACTGCTCCCGCGTCACTCATAGAGAAAAGTTGCTCAAACAAAAAAGTGGGCCTTGGCCCACTTACAGCGCGAGAACCTTACCATGCCATACTAGTGAAAGCAAGGGGCGGCTAGCCGACCAGCGCCTCAAAACGGCGAGACAACAACCGAGAAACAGAGCCCGGCGATCCGCTCCCGATCGCGTATCCGTCGACACGCACCACGGGCAATACTTCCACAGTCGTTCCTGTCAGAAATACCTCCGACGCCGCAAGTAATTCTTCCCGGGTGACGAACGATTCCGTCACGGGGATACCTTCTTTACGCGCCAGCTCTAGGACGATCGCGCGCGTCACGCCGGACAGAATCCTGTACCCTTCCGGCGCCGTCTGAACGACGCCGTTCCGCACCACCATGACATTACTGACCGACCCCTCCGTGACCATCCCCTCACGGACCAGGATCGCTTCAAACACGCCCGCCTCCTTGGCTCGCTGCCGCGCCAGGACGTTGGCCAGCAGGTTGACGCTCTTGATGTCACAGCGTCCCCATCGAATATCCTCGAACGACATAGCCTGAACGCCGGCGTTGCGGACGGAGACATCCAGCGGGTGGAACTCGCGAAACGTCAGCACAGTGGTGGGGGCGGACGAGACAGGAAAAGGGTGATCGCGGGGACCCTGCCCACGGGTGATCTGCAGATAAATCTTGGTCTCAGGGAACTGGCTCAGCCGCAAGCCTTCTCGAATCAAGCAACTCCACTGATCCCTCGTCTGCCCGATTAAAAGGTGCAGCGCCTGAGCACTCCGCTCCAATCGAGCCAGGTGTTCTTCAATCGCGAAGGGTTGCCCGCGATAGGTGCGAATGACTTCATACACACCGTCCCCGAACTGAAACCCACGGTCCTCAATGCTGACGACCGCATCAGCCAGCGGACCAAAGCGACCATTCACATACGCAATGTCAGGCATAACTCATTTCTCAGCACCTTTCGAACCTCAGGATACAGTCACGTAAAAAATCTGCCGGTCCTCAGCCGTGAACTTCCACCCCATTCGCTTTTCAAACACCAATCGGTGGGTTCCTGCGGCCATAGGCCTGAATTCAAACGTACGCTGCCCCGCATCGACCGCATTGTTACTGGCAGTGCGAAGAAAATCGTCTTCAACCAGAGGCATGGCGGTCGCGTCGTAGGACGGAACCCACAATTCACCACGGGTGCGATCCTCCCACAGCCGAATGTGAACCGATGCCCCCACTCTCGCCTTGAGCGTCTTGGAGCCAGGCTCCTGCTCTGCACCGGTAGGAATTGCCTTACTTAACGGACTCATAATATTCTCTTGCCGCTCCGCGGTAATCACTCGCCCGGCTATACCTTGCGCCGTCCCCCGACAAACACCTGCCCGCCTTCCACCCGCACATCATAGCTCCCGACACAGTAGCCGCCGCCATCCGTGCCTTGTCCGTTTCGGACATCGAAGGCCAGGTCATGCCAGGGACAGGAGACAACATGCCCCTTTACTCGGCCCTTATTCAAAGGCCCGCCCTCGTGAGGGCAAGAATTATAGATCGCGTGAAATTGGCCATCGATATTGAATACGGCAATGGCCCGCTCGTTGATCTTCACAACCTTGACCTGCCCCGGAGGAATTTCTTCAACCTTGGCCACGCACTGAAACCCTTCCATACACAACTCCGATTCCTTACATCCGAAGGGTAAATTTGAGTTCCATCCCCGTCGTGATACCTGTGCGCTGGACGGAGCCCGCCTCGGCCTCAATAAGGTAGCGAACCGGTTCGGGCGGAGGCCCGTAAAGCGGACACGGATCCTTCTCACAGGGCGGCACCTGCTCGAGGATGTGGACCACGTGGTGACTCTCATCAATCCACACCATATCGACGGCGATGCGAAACTGCCGAGTCTGAACGCGATGCAAACCCGTCGACTCAAAGATATAAAGCATCCCCGTATCGGCTGGCAATCCTTCTCGAAACGCCAGCCCGAACAGCAATTTCTCAGGGGTACTGGCCACTTCCGTTTCCATCGTCTTTCCATTGGGAAATTCCACGATGATAAGCTCGGACTCCTTTGGCCCCCCGAGAAACAGGCTCACACTGACCAACAGAATAACCAACAGCACGAACGTCACAATTTTCTTGCGACGCTGCTCCGACTCAGCTGCACTCGTGCGCTTCACCATAACAAAATGCGGTCGAACATGGATGCATCCTCATGTGATCGCACATGCGCCGAGCCGCATGTACATTGGGCCCAAAGCCCCATGACTTTCCGAGTGCTAGGCCTTCTTCCCGAGTCTCATTCTGTTGACTTGCCGAAGAACGGCAGCATAGAATGCAGACCTGTTTCGCCGCGAACTATGGTCGCGGCGGCACGAAATTGTCAACATCTTATCCGTCATTAAAGAAACTGAGAAGGAGGCACAGGCCATGGCGCTTCTGATCACCGATGAGTGTATTTCCTGCGGGGCATGCCTGCCAGAATGTCCCAACGAAGCGATCTTTGAAACCCGTAGCGACGCTGAAGGTAAGGGCAATCATGTCGGCGATGGTCAGGGAGTCGGTGACAACATCTATGTCATCACGCATGATCGCTGCACGGAATGCGTCGGACACTTTGACGAGCCTCAATGCGCAGCGGTCTGCCCGGTAGACAATTGCTGCATTGCCGACCCGGCCTACCCCGAAACAACCGAAGTGCTGCTGGACAAGGCCAAGACCTTGAATCCGGACAAGGAAATTGATCCGGCCAAGGTGTGGAGCGGGGTTCGAAACTAGTCAGCATACGTCATTCTCCTATAGGTGACACCACGAAGGCTCCTCCGGGAGCCTTCGGCGTTTCTGCGCTGCACAAACCGATAACTCCCTGGCTTTCACCGGCCGACGGCTGTAGACTTTAAAAGAGATGCGGCCCGCGCAGGCCTCCTACCTGTAAGGCCTTGCTGCATCCGGCCTAATCGTCACCCTCTCAACGGGAGGTGCTCATGACACGCGCAAACCGCCTGATCTTATTCGCCGGCCTTGCCCTCGCCTTGCTCCCTCTGCAAACCATGGCCGATACCGGAGACATCGGAGCCATCATTGAAAGCTTCGTTACGAAACAGTTTCCGAATGCAGCCAATCACTTCTGGATCGTCAATGACACGCAATGGGACGGAGACGAAATGATCGTGGACATGAACGCAATTGTCACCGAGCGGCGGAAGGATGCCCCAACGGCAAGTCGCTTCTTGCTACTGATCGTAGACGGGAGACTCAGAGGCGTTCAGAATATTCCACTGGACGCCGAAGCCGAATGCCAAACGGAACAGGAAGCGTAGGAAGGAAACATTTCCACGATACCAGGCGGCGGATGCGCCTGATACAACAACGCCCCATCTGCATTGCTGCAGATGGGGCGTTGCACTGTACGTAGCTGAAATGTCGACTACTTGATCATCAAGATCTTGCCACCGACGTGGGCCGGGTGCAAATGGCAGCGATAGCTCAGCGTATTTCCCTGGGTCGCATTGAACAAATCACTGGTTGGAACACCGATGTATTTCGTTTCACCAGGCTTCAACACCACTTCAGCTTTCAGCACGAACGGAGAAGCAGCATTCACAGGATCGGTCATCTGGAACCCATGCTCTGCGGCAGAGTTGTTCGTGACTTTCAAAACGAGTGGACGGCCCGGACGCACCTTAAAATCGATCACGGTGACAGGCGGATACCACGCCTTCATATTACCAATTTCAACGGCGAACAATTCCGCATCCACAATCAATTCCTTGAACGGCTGCCCAACGACGGAACCGGTATCCAAATCACCGATTTCGACACCGCCAGCTTGCAGCGCATATGCGCCTGATGCCCCAGCCACCAGCATGACCAGGCCAAAAAACACTGCTACCATCGTCTTACCCATGACCTACCTCCTTAAAGAGATTAAGAAGAGATGCGATTAGGTTGGTGAATAATGACCACCGCGCTCTGAACCATCTGCTAGACATTCCGCCCAGGAGTCTAGCCTCTACTACTCGAAAATGTCCTAAATAATAGGCTGATGAGGGACACCTTATAGCATAGGGATTAAAAAGGAAGCAAGAAAGTTCTTGGGCGTCAAGCGGACCTAGCTCTCCATGACATCGCAGCACTGCCAAGGACTCAATTCCCTTATATCATTTGTTATTTCAGACAGTTATGGAAATCACTTCACGTCAGGCGACATTTCTACCGCATGCGATCCGATCAGCAAATCGTAGGGCGTATAGTCGTCGGTTAAGGTCAGGCCCGGCGACCAGGGCTGGGTGCGTCGCGCCGCCAACAAGGCAGTCGCTTCGGGTGGCAGCCGGCGGGCTTCTACTTGCGATTGGATACGCGTCACGACTTCATCATACGGGGTCGTGTCGATCGGACCGCCGCCGAAAAAAATCAAATTCTCCGCCGTGGTTTGATGCGCCCGCCAAGGCCCTTTCACTCCAAAGGACTCGAGTGTGGGAAACGCCGTCTTCAATGTCTGCACAACCGCGCTCGCACGCTGAAGATCTCCCCCCTCGCCGGATGACGCCAGATTAAGAGCCAGCACACCATCAGGATTCAGTCGACTCCGGAGCTCCGAGAAAAACTCAACCGTGGTCAAATGAAAAGGGATGAGGTGCCGGGCAAATGCATCGACCCAGATGACGTCGTACTTCGCCTTGGTATCGCGCAAAAACACGCGGGCATCTTTCACAAAGACATGATGATTGGCGGGAGGGCGATATTCAAAATACTGCTCGGCCATCCGAACGACGACCGGATCAAACTCGACGACATCCAGCTCCAACTCCGGCCATACCTGGGCCAGCCACTTAGCGAGTGATCCACCCCCATGCCCAAGAATGAGTCCGCGTTTGGGGTCCGGGGTCAACGCGACCGCTGCAACCATGAGTTGGCTATAGGGAAGAAAGAGCGTGGCAGGGTCAGCCCGCCACATGACCGCATGCCAGGTACGGTCGAGGACCAGGTAGCGAAACAGATCATCGTCACGAACGCGTACCTGCTGATAGGGACTATCTTCCTGGTACACCAGCCCGGCAACGGGAGCCGCCTGCCCGAACAATTGCCAGCTCACAATAAGCAGACCGGCCAGCAACAAACCCGTCACTTTCGTGACCTTCCCGCTCCCCTGCTGCAACCACAACACACCTAACAGAAGCTGGAGCACGCCCAACGAAGCGACGAGCGTCTGGGTCCCCAGCCACGAGAGAAGGAAGAACGCCGTGCCCCAGGTCCCGGCCAAACTCCCGACGGTGGACAGCGCAATCATGCTGCCGGTATGGCGGCCAAGATAGCCCATGTCGACGACGGCTAATCGAAGCAATGCCGGCATGACGCCGCTCAATCCGAATGCCGGGGGAGCCAATAATACGCAGGCCGCAAGGCTGGGGCCCCATCGCGGATCCTCGACAAGCTTGGCCACCTTAAAAATGGCAACCTGCCCCATCCATGACATCAGCAGCGTCCAGGCGCCGGACCCGAGCAGGAGCCAGGCCAGCACAGCTGCGACACGATACCGATCCGATGCCCAGCCGCCGAACGCATACCCTGAACTCATGGCCGCCAGGATGATCCCGATCAAGGCCCCCCAGACAAACAACGAATTCCCGAATACCGGAGCCAGCAAACGGCTTCCGAGAATTTCCAGCGCCATGACGATGGCACCGGTCACAAGCGCCGTGATGAGCAGAAACAGACGTGGCATGCGAGAGGCGGAAGGTCCCTGTGCCATCATCAACACAGGACCACAGAAAGGCTAGCGGTAAACCAGTGCCGTTCGGAGTAGAGGCACGCCATATTAGAGCGTTCCCCAATTCTTGAAGTAGCGAAGCAGGTCGCGCACCGAAATCATCCCCACTACCCGCCCCTCTTCTGTAATCACGAGATGCCGGATTCCCCGCTCGGCCATCACATCGCTCGCCTCATGCGCGGATCGGGCAATATCGATCGTCATGACCGGGGCGCTCATCACTGACCGGGCCATGACCTGTTCCGCGGCTGCTCCGCTGGCCATGGCTTTTCGGACGAGATCGGCCTCACTGACAATCCCCACATAGTCACCGTGATCGGCGACCAGCATCGCCCCGACGCGGGCGTCACGCAGTTGCCTGGCCACGGCCAACAAGGTGTCATCGGGATGGACAGTCCTCGTGATAGGACGCATCATCATCGCTAACGGTCGTTGGATGGGCCCGCCTGAACCTGCCATTCGCCAGCCTCTCCTTCGAAGAGGGCCGAATTCTACTGGATGTGCGCGGCAATCTGCAATTCGCCCATTCCGCACCACTGCCAAAACCTGCGTTATGTTTGCTCACTTTCGTACGCGTTGCTATACTACCGACTCTACACACGTACTTACCCACAGTTTCGACGGCTTACCTTCAGGAGGAGACGCTTCCATGCATATCAGCGTGATTGGAACGGGTTATGTCGGCTTAGTCACCGGTGCCTGCTTCGCGGAATTCGGCGTGAACGTCACCTGTATGGATACAGATGCGCGCCGCATCGCCAGACTCGAAAAGGGGGAGGTCCCGTTTTTCGAACCCGGTATCACCGAACTCGTGGCCAAAGGCATCAAAGAAGACCGCCTTCATTTCACCACCGATGTCGCCAAGGCCGTCGACAAAGCGCTGGTCATCTTCATTGCCGTCGGCACGCCCCCGAAATCGGACGGCTCCGCCGACCTGTCCTATGTCGAAGAAGTGGGCCGCGGCATCGCCAAAAACATGACCGGCTACAAGGTCATTGTCACAAAATCCACGGTCCCGGTCGGTACCGGCGAAAAACTGCGCGAAGTCATCAAGGCCAACCAAACCGGCCGCTTCCGTTTCGACATCGTCTCCAATCCGGAGTTCCTCCGCGAAGGATCCGCCATTGAAGACTTTATGCGTCCCAACCGCGTCGTGATCGGCGCTGACAGTGAGCAGGCGGTCGCGATCATGAAAGACCTCTATCGTCCGCTGTACCTGCTGGAGACCCCGATTGTCGTAACCGACATTCCGACTGCTGAGATGATCAAATACGCCTCCAATGCGTTTCTCGCCGTCAAGATTTCCTTCATCAACGAAATCGCCACCGTCTGCGAAAAGGTGGGCGCCGACGTGCAGATGGTCTCCAAAGGAATGGGCCTCGACAATCGCATCGGAAACAAATTTTTGCACGCTGGACCGGGGTTCGGAGGTTCGTGTTTCCCGAAGGACTTGGCGGCACTCGTGCAGACCGGCGAGCGCGTAGGGTACCCGTTTCAGATCGCAGGGGCCGCGGCCAAGGTGAACTACGAACAACACCTGCGCATGGTCGAGAAGGTGAAAGAGGCCTGTGGCGGCGTGAAGGGAAAAACGCTCGGCGTGTTGGGCCTGTCGTTCAAACCCAACACCAATGATATGCGGGAAGCCCCGTCACTGACCATCTTGAGCGAACTGATGAAGGAAGGGGCGACGATTCGTGCCTACGACCCGGCCTCGATGGAAGAGTCGACGAAACTTTTGCCGGGGATGGTGCCCTGCCAGGATACCTACGACGTCGCAGAAGGCGCCGACGGCTTGATCATCATGACCGAGTGGAACCAGTTCAGGAATCTTGATTTCGATCGGCTGAAGAAATCGATGCGGCAACCGCTTCTGCTGGATCTCCGCAATACCTATGAATCAGACCGTGTAGTCGGCTTCGGATTCCGCCACGTCTCGGTCGGTCGCCCCACCAAGAATCCGGCCGCCTAACCGGCGGCCGGACGGCTCACACTAACTAAGCAGCTTTGCAGGCTCGGCCTGGGCACCCTCTTTGGCCTTCGGCTTGTAGCCCATCCGATCGAGCACTTTCATGATTCTGGTCTTTAGACGGTCATCGGCTTCGGCAAGGGCCGTGGCCAGAGGCTCGACAGCCGGCTTCCCGATCTTCCTGATGATCTCCGTGGCCGACTGGCGCACATCGTCCTCCTCGGAAACCAGCAACGGCACCAGCGACGAAACCGCCGATCCGCCGATCTTAATCAGCGAATCGTAAGCCCGCTGCCGCACATCGCCGACCTCATCGCTCAGCGCTTCCACTAGTGGCACAACGGCGCGTGGATCTTTCAATTCGCCCAACACTTCCGCGGCATACTTGCGGTTGAGCCAATGGGAATCCTTGAGGTCGATCAACATGGCATCGGCTTTGGCCGCATTCGGGTCTTTCGCCCTGATCCGGAAACTCTTCGCAATGCGCTTGCCGCCCTCTTCAACCACACGGATCGTCGCCCCATCGCCGGGCTTGATCTTGAGGAAATCTTCGAAGGCCTCATCGCCGACATCCAACACGACGGTCTTTCCGTCGTACGCAAGCAGTTCCACCTCCAACTGCTTGGCTTCGGGATTGACGGCCACCACGCGTTCCGTCACCAGGTTGAACCCGTCCTTCTTGGTCCCGCCCTTTGGTCCGATCTGAATCAGTTTTACCGGTGCTTCTTCTGCCATAGTAGAGTTCCTTTATCGGGTTATGACGAGGTCGCCTGCTTCCATCCCAAACTCGCAAGGACACCTTCGACGGTCTCCTGCACCATCGTGTTTTCATCTTCCAGGAGGGGAAGCAGCGGCTCGATGGCCTGCTTCGCCCCCAAGCGCGCCAACGATTCGGCGGCATTCCGCCGCACGAGCCAATCCTCATCTTGAAGAGACTGGATCAACGCATCGGCGCTACGTGGATCGCCGATCTTGCCGAGCGCTTCCGCGGCATGGCGCCGCACCATCCAATTGGGGCCCAGTAGTCCGCCGATCAACGCATCGACGGCCCTGGTATCGCCGATCTTCTTCAAGACCCGAGCGACATCCTCTCGCACCGTCCCGTCGCCGAGCGCCTCGATCAATCCCGGCGTCGCGCGGGAATCGCCGATCCGTTCCAGTGCCCAGACGGCCGCCGTCCGGACGGCCCCATCCTTATCTTTCAGCGCCACCATCAAAGGATCCACCGCGCGCGGATCGCGGAACCGTCCCAACGCATTGGCCGCCTGTTCGCGAATCGCCCATTCATCGTCGGTCAGTGCCTCCAGCATCTGATCGAACGCCACGGGTCCGATCCGCACCACGGCTGTGGCGGCCGCTTCGCGAATCACGACGTCTTCATCGGCCATCAGGCCGATCAACTGTGGAACGGCCTCGACCCCCATCTGCCCGAGGCTCGCCATCGCATGGTCCCGCAACGCCTCGTTGTCATCGCGGAGTGCGGAGATTAATTGTGCAATTCGCTCGGCATCACTCATGATCGTCCGATTCCTCCTGTCCGACCGGCTGTTCGCCTTCAAGCGCAGCCAGTTTGTCCGCGATGAGGCCCGCACTATAGGAAACGATGCCGTCCCGGTCGGTCCGCAACCGGTTGAACAACTCGTTATACGGACGCAACACCTCGACGTCCTTGATTTTCGCCAAGGCCTCGATCGCCATCACCCGCAGCGGCCTGATCGGGATCGCCTCGATATACAATTGCGCCGGCCGCGGGTCTCCGATGAGCCCCAGCGACTTCACGGCATACTCTTTCACTCCGGTATCCTTATCCAACTGCAGCCGCTTCATCAACGGCTCGACGGCGCGCACATCCCCGATCTTCCCCAACAAGTCCGCGGCCGCTTCACGCACCACCCAATCGTCATCTTCGAGGTACTCAATTAAAATTTCGACCGCAGGTCGCCCGATCCCCAGCAAATCCATGACCGTGGACATGCGAGCTTCCTCACGCTCGCTGGCTCCCTCCACATCGCGCAAGGCATTAAACGTCGCATCGATCCGGTCCCTGATCGCTCCCAGCTTCTTCAGCGTGCGCACGGCGGTATCACGAACCGCGGGAGAGGACATGGCATCGATCAATCCGTTTGCCGAGCGAGGATCAAGTAAGTGTTCGAGGATTGTTGCTGCGGTCGCCTGCGCTTCGCCCTCCGGATGGGTCAACATTTCGCATAAGGGAGTGATTGCGTTGGGAATCACACCGAGGAGCTGACGGACCCGGTTCCGCACATCCTCATCGGAAGACTCGTGAAGACTGCGCACCAAACCCGCGGCTGTCTCGTCGTCCAGATTGCCGGCCATCTGTTCCAGAGCTGAGAAAGCGGCTTGCCGGACGGTTTCCTCGGAATCCCGAAGTACACCGACCAACGAAACTCCGGCTGCCGGATCTTTGATCCGCGACAACATCGCCGCCGCTTCAACCCGGAGCGCCACATCGCCCGATTCCAAGGCCTGCGTCAACGCCTGCACTGCCCGAGGCCCACCGGCTAAGCAGGCCGCTGTGGCCCGCATGCGCCGCCACTCTTCCTCGTGGGTCAGTTCAGAAACGAGTGTCTCGATAGTTTCTTTGGACATCCTACAACCGGCGAGCGGGGAATCCGTTGATTCGTGAATACGCGAGGCAAGCGCCACCCCAGCTCATCGCCCCATCACTGTTGCTATACTTTCAGACTCGTCCTGGCCGCCAGCCGACAGCCGTCAACGTCTCTCGAACGTGATACCGAATATTTTCGTCTTGTTCCTTTGCCAACATCGGGAGCAGGGACGGAATCACCGCCGGGCCGAACTTGGTCAAAGCCGCAGCCGCCTCAGACCGCGTGATGGTATTCCGCAAGGCCACGATCAGAGAGGGAATAGCCACACCGTCGGCGATCATCCCCAACGCGCGAGCCGCCATCCCCATGATCGCCATCTCGTCCGTCCAGCCATCGGCACAAGGGGTAGCCGTAGCGCGAGGCTCACCCAGCGGCACCCCCTCCACAACCCGCCGAAGAAGTGGCACGGCACGAGAGTCGCCGATATGGCCGAGCGCCTCGACCGCCAGCAGCCGCAACCCCGGCTCTTTCATGACCGTCACCAGATAATCTACCGCGCGCGCATCCCGGATCGCACCCAACGCACGCACCACATCTTCGCGAATGGCCGAGTCCCGCTCATTGAACAGAGCGCGCAGCAACGGATCGACAGATTCCGGAGACTTCAGCTTCCCCAACGCCTCCACGGCATGGAGGCGAACCAACCAGTCATCGTGTTCCAGGGCTTGGATCAACCCCAACACAGCGGCAGCGCCGATGGCGGCCAGTGCACTGGAGGCCTCCTCACGAACCGCCTTGACCTTGTCCTGCAAGAGCGGCATCAAGACGCTGACGGCTTCGGGATCGCCGATCCGTCCCAGTCCCTTCGCCGCATGCATGCGCACGATCCAATCGCGACTGCCCAGAGCCTCGACCAGCGGGCGGAAGACCCGAGCATCGGCAATCAAAGCCAAAACGGCCGAAGCCGCTTCCTGCACCTGCAACGCCGGATCCGCCAAGCAGCCGGCTAGAGCGGGAACCGACGCGGACCCGAGCGCGGAGAGCGACCCGATCGCCGCCTCACGGACAGCCCGATCGGTATCGCGGAGCAACTTCGTCAGCGGCAGAACCGCCCGGGCGTCGTTGAGCGCACCCAGCAGGGTCGCAGCCTCTTCCCGAATCGCCCAATCTTCGTCCGACAACGCTGCGATCTGTTCACTGACAGTGTCGGCCATGGTACCTCGGCCTCTGGTGAGACCATCGACCTTAACACGGGATTTTTTGAGGGATCAACGCAGAGTCGGCCATGCGACCTGGCATCGAACCGTCCCCGCGCAGATGGTCCAAACAGAGGAGAAGAGCCGGTAGGAGCGCCGGAGATGTTCATCCCCGGGGACGAACCCCAAGGGGAAGCAGCCGGTGATTACCGCACCGATCCTTTTGCAAAATCTCCGCTCGGACCGAACCGTCCGATGTCGCCCAGCGGTCGATCGACACGAAGATTGTCGGCCTGACTGGAGTCCACCGAGGTCTCTTCATCCGGGGGCGTCCACCCAAGGTGTTCCAACGTTTCAACCACGAGAAGCCGTAAGGAATCTTTAGCCGTCAGCCGCACGGAGGCGTAGGACAGGACGCGTTCGCCCTCGGCTTCAACTTCCGACGCTTTGGGATCGTAGAGAAAGGAGATCAGCGGTTCGATAGCCGAGTCACCGATCAGCACCAACGCTGCTGCTGCTTTCTCACGCAAGACCCCGTCCTTCAGCAGCATGATTAAATCGGGGATCACGCGCGGATCGCGGAAGTGGCCGAGTGCCGTGGCCGCCGCTTCCTTGATAAAGGCGTCTTCGCTGACGATACACCCGGGCGTCGGAGTGCCGTCCTGACGCACACCTTTTCCCTTGAGCGCAGCCAAGACGGCTGGAAGGGCCCGAGGATCGCCGATCATACCCAGAGAAGCGATGGCATGGCGCTTCACGGCACCGTCTTTCATGGCTTCCAGTAGCCCGTCGATGGCGCGTGGATCCCCGATCATACCCAACGCAATCGTGGCATCTTCCCGCACGGCCCGGTCCGGATCTTTCAACGCCTCGATCAAGGCATCGACGACACGCGGCTCCCGTACCCAGCTCCGGCCGATTTGGTAGTCCGTCGTCATGCCTCCCAATGCGCGAGCCGCATGACAACGCACGACAAAATCTTTGTCCTTCAATGTCTCGAGCAACAAATCGACGGAGGGCTGTCCGATCGCCACCAGGGCAATGCCGGCGGTTTCACGGACGATCTTGGATGAATCACGGAATAATTTCACCAGCGCGGGAATGGCTTTCGGATCGCCGATTTTTCCCAGCGCTTCCGCGGCGGCACTCTTCACGGCCCCGTCGCGATCCCGGCAGGCAAAGACCAGCGCATCGACGGCGCGCGAATCATGGAGATCCCCGCAGGCTTTGGCCGCATGCTCCCGAACCCGCCACCGCTCATCCTTCATCGCGGCAAGCAGCCGATCCAGCTGGCCCACGCCAAGCGAGACCACGGCCGCGACCGCTTCGTTGCGAACTTCCATGATCGGGTCGTTGAAGAGCACGATCAACGCTTCGATCGCCTTCGGGCCGCCGATCTTGGCCACGCCCCATCCGGCACGCGTCCGCACAGACCAAAACTCATCGCCGCAGGCGCCGATGAGCGCATCCAGCGTGGCCGGGTTCGCTAACTCGGCGAGGGCTTTCGCCGCCTCTTCACGCGTGGCGTCGTCCGCATCTTCGAGGGAATCCAGCAGATCATCGAGTGCCTGTGCCATCACCCACCTCACTATTCCCGTAATAGGCATCACGTTGACCGCCATGGGGATAGGTGCGTTTGCACCGTACCACCAGGGTCTGAGTCCCGCGGCCCTCCACACATTGATCGAGTGACTTGGAGTATTCCAGTTTCCCGTCCAAACTCACCGTGAAGGGGAAGTCGAAGGTAAAACTGATGAACTTGTACTGTCCCGGCTTGAGCTTCAGCTCGCGCGTTTCGGTTGTCCGGTAGGCATCCGAGGTCTCCGGGTCCAAGACCCAGAGCGGGGGCGTTACACCGGGCACCTGCCACCAGGATTGCGGCACCAATGGAGTCGGATCAATTGTAATCGTATGTTCTTTACCGTAGGCAGGGGGTGGACCGGCCGCCAGGAGCCGCTCGGATGGCCCTAGAACCAACCCACAGGTCACGGCTACGATCCAGAAAAACACCTGCCGCCCGGCGAATGCTTTGTGCGATGATGAACGCATCGGTCCTCTATTGCAGGAGTGGGCTGACGGGAGCAGCAGCGAATGCGGTCTTGAAGATTTCTTCGACCGGGTGGCTCTCCCATTCGGTATACGTCGTGAGTCCAAGCGCGCGCATCACGGTCGCGCCCGTATCGATAATCGAGACCGGCTGGCGAATCGAATGCCCAGCCTTGATGCCGACGCCTGAGGCAATCCAAGGCACCACCGGAACATTGCCGGCCTGCTCACCGGAGACCTCACCGGCCGAGAATTGCGTCTCCCCGAAGGCACTCAGCGAGGTGGCAAACACCGTGGTCCGCTTGATCAAACCATGTTCCCGGTACAGATCGAGCACGGTCCCCATCGCCTTATCGACCGCCTTTAACGCGTCTTTGTAGGCAACCGATTTCCAGCCCTGCGTCTCTCCGACACGCCCGGGAGCCGGTAGATGGACCACCAGGAGATGCGGCAAGGCCGGAATGGCATGACCGTACCCGGAACCACTCGTCGCCTTTTTGAAATAATCACGCACGTAGCCGACGAGACGATCAGGATTACATTCGGCCCGAAGCGGACCACACATTTGATAATCCGTATAGGGCTCCGGCTTCGCGAGTTGATACAACGACTCATCCATATAGAAAATGGCACTGTCTCGGCCGCCGCTCAGGTCCAGATAATCAAACACCGTCGGCGCGCGAGGATATCCACGACTGAATTCAAAGACGTTCCAGGTAATCCCATGCTTGGCGACCGGCATGCCCGTCACCAGCGAGGCCATCGTCGGCAACCGGCGCGCAGGAGCCACCGCAGTAGCAGACCAGGTCACGGCCCCGTCTTTCACAAGGGACGATAACACCGGCATCGCGCCACTCTTGAGCGATTCCTGGCCAAATCCTTCCAAAACGAAGAGAATCACATGTTCCGTGACGCCTGTCTGCGCGGGAGTGGCAGCTTCGCCCCCACCGCGTGCCGCAAAGGCGACGGATTGGGACGAGGGCGCCACGAGTGCCGGCCCCAGACCGACGACCATGCAGAAGGCCGCCGTGACTGTCAGAATGCTGCGAATACGACTCATAACCTGCCCCACCATACGATCTTTTGAGAAGCGAAGAGAAAGTACCTTAGCATGCTGTTTTCCGCGAAGGCAAGGCGCGAACCCCGCCTCTCATAGCGTCGAAGTGGGATCGATGGTATCCTGATCCGGTCGGGACAACTCGCTCGACACCCACACTCAATCAGACGCTCCGCGGTGGTGAAGCGATGCCAGAAAACCGGTTCGACAGCGGCCCCCGCTTCATCCTCGACACGTCCCCGCGGGCTCGATCGATCCACCTTTTTATCGGCCTGTTCTCTATCGCCCTCTCCCTGCCAATCACCTGCCCGAGTCCAAGCCAAGCTGAGGTTCGAGTCGTCACCGGAACGGGCGACCATCGAATGAACGATCACGAAACCAAAACCGAGGGGATCAGACTCGCCACCGAGCAGGCTAAGAAGCAGGCGTTGGAGCAGGTCGCCTCGTATCTGGAAAGCGTCACGGTCGTGCGGGATCTGGATGTCACTCTGGATGAAATCCGCAGTTACACCGCCGGACTGGTGCTGGTCCTCGATCAACACGTGACGACCGCCCTGGATGGAGAGTTCGTTGTGCTCCGCGTCGAGCTGACGGCTCAGGTGGACACCGACGAAGTCGCTCAGGCCATTGCCACCCTACGGCAGAACGAAGACGCGAGGGAGCAGTTGCTTGCGCTCAGACGGGATGTGGAATCCTTGCAACAGGAACTCGAGGCCGCCAACGACGCCCTCGCCGCAGCCAAGTCACCCGAACAGGTCGAAGCACTGAGCCATGAACGGAACGAGTTGCTCAACCGCGCGGAGTCTGATGCGATGGTCGCGCAGGCCTGGACCGACTGGATGTTACTCGCTCCGTTCGCACAACACTCTCCATCGGCTGGCCTCGCGCAAATCTACGCTCTACTTGGGTTGGCGAGCCGGCTGAACCCCGACAATCCCCGCCTGGCCATCGCGCAGCAGACCCTGGGAACGAACGCGCCCCCGGCGCCGCCGCAACCTCGCCGGCCGCCCGTGCCGCATACCGTCCCGTTTTTGCCGGGCTACGCGGTCGTCCCACAACAACCGGCTCAACCAGGCGCCATTCAAGTACCGGCACAGCCTGGGACATCGCTACCGCGGGGCAGCCGCGGCACGATGCCGACCTATCGACAAGTCCCGCCGCCAACCGGCCGACCGCCTATGCGCACGCTCCATACCTATCGATCGGGAGTCGACCAGGCTGCTCCTGCTGCGGAACAACCATCAACCGGTGCCCCTCGCGGAACCTCGCCCGCCATCATCTACCAGGTGCCGAGGAAACCGGTGCCCATCCCGGCGCCCCCTTCGCAACAGGTCCCCGGAAACGGAACTCATCAGGGAGGAACGCAGTAATGTCGCTGACGGCTGGACCCTTTCGAGCAGGATGGTGGCCGCTCTGCGCACTCCTGGTCGCCTCGCCGGCACCGGCTTCAGACCTGACGCCGCCGGCCCTGCGCGATCACGCAGACCAGACCTTCCAACATCTCCAAATGCAAGGCCGGGCGCAATCGCCGACCAATACAGCCCAAGCAACACCCGCGCAAGCGACATCGAACGCAGAAGAGTTGCTGACCGGCCAGGGACAGGGCGACCTGAGCAAAGGCAAACTCGTCTGCCAGCGCGTCTCCGAGCTGGCAGCCCGGGCCGACATTGCCAAACAAATCCGCGTGCTGGTGAAGGAACATGCCACCGATCGCCTGCGCGAACGCACCGGTCGGGAGGCCGAGCAGGATATCGAAGTCGTCCGGGAGGAAATCGTTCAGGAATATTTGCAGGGTGTGCGGATCGTCGAACGCCACACCGATAAAGAAGCCAAGACCTGTTCTGCGACAGCCGTCATGCCGAAGCCCCGCCTGTCCACACCCGCGTCCACGGAATCGAACGGCCGCGAGTCGGCAGCGCATCGCTGAACCACCTGATCAAATCCACAGCTCCTCCATTGAACTTCGCGCTCCGTTTCGGGTAAGACAATCTTCCCATGCCGATCGAAAACAATTTTCAGCACGACGAGCTCTCCCGCAAAAACCCCGGCGACCGGCTAACCTACGCGGACTGGACCACGCCGCCCGACGCCGACTCCCCGGCCTGGCAGGAGGCGATGAGCCAGCTCGGCCAGAAACTGTCACAAGCCGGTGTGCGGCTGATCATGTTTCTGCATGGCGCCATCCCCGGCACCGATGTCTTCGGCTTGGGACGGCTCGATGAAGTGGGCGGGCTCAAGCGGGGCTATTCACGCGGCATCTCCGGCCTGGATTCTCTCCTCTCGTTCATGCGGGAAGGCACAAATGGCATCACCCCGCTGCCGGGCGGCATGAAGCCACCCCTGGCCAACGATGAGGCCACGAAGACCCTGCTCGACAGCCAGATCGGCGACGCGGGAAACTTTACGACCGCCGCGGTCGAACAATGCCGGAAAGCCCTGAATCAGAAACTCGCCACACCCATCACCTGCATCCGGGAACTCTGGTCCAGCGAACACCATCACCTCGGCCGCGCTCTGGCCGCCTGCCGGCTGTTGGACCGCTTGCGCGTGCTCGTCGGCGAACAACATCTAGGCGCCGGCGACCGTATCCTGGTTCAATCCCATGGCCAAGCCGGACTCGTCCTTGCGCTGGCCTCCAATCTCCTCTGCCCTTCGCCGATCACGGGACGGAAGACGTTCTTCGATCTTCTGCTCGCTGCGAATCCACAAGCTCCGGATGCGCAGGCCATTCAGCGCATCGACCCGTTATTGACCGATGGAACCTTACTCAATGGCGTGGCCCTCGATATCGTCACATTCGGCACACCGGTGCGGTACGGCTGGGATCCGTCCGGCATCGGCAAGCTGCTCCACATCGTGAACCACCGCAATCTGCGCACCGACGGAAAAACCTGGCTCTCCAAAATGGACTTGCCGCAAATCACCGTCGAAATGCCGATCGCCTGGGGCGGTGACTATGTGCAGGAACTGGCCGTAGCCGGCAGCGATGCCCTGCCCGCTGAAAATGCCAAAGCCGCCAATAAGGCTGTGTGGGAATTGCTGGAACCCTACGATGGGTTCGAACGCTGGGTGGAATGCGCGCGCCGAGCCGGACGCTTCCCGAGCGAAGGGCAGTGCCTGCTCGTCGACTACAAAGACTGCACCAGCTCAACCAATGTCCGCGACCACTACTACGGCCATGCCGCCTACACCCGCACCAACGCGACGCTCTTCAACTTCACTCAGATCGTCGGGCGGCTGTATTCATAAGCCTGACCGCTAACCCCGTCCGGGTTTGGTGATCTCCCATCAATGTCCACTACACTCCTTCTACGAGAGAGAACACGGGCAGAGCGCACCTTCCTGCTTGCTCCCGACCGGATCGTCGAGTAGACTCTTCTTCAGCGTCCGCGCTTCCTCGGAGCCCGGGTTATGTCACCATCGTCCCCCTCCCCAGACAACATACGTATTGCCGAAAATTTGCGCCGCACGATCGAACTGACGGAGTTGGGGCTGGCCTTGCGTCAAGCGGTGGTCATGCAGCGGAATGTGTCGGGCGCGGGTGAGGGAATCGCGCAGGTCATGCACGAAATTCGACTGGCCAAAGAGCAGGCATGGCAGCAGAGCCAATCCTAGTCCGAACGTTCTCCGACCTCATCACCGACTTCAACCGACGCGGCGTGACCTATGCGCTGGCCGGGGGCTGGGCCTACAGCGCCTTGGTGGAGCCTCGAGCCACCACGGACATCGACCTCCTCATTCTGCTGAATCCGCCTTCACACGAACAGATACAGGCGCTCGTCTCATCCCTCTTCGACTCCACCATCATCCATCCGAGCCCTATGGTCTTTCAGGGGATCTCGATTTGGCGAATTGTGGGAATCCGCTCCGGACAGGAAGTCGTGATCGATTTCCTCCTGGCAGACTCAGCCTATCTTCGCACCGCATTGGAGAGGAGACAGACGGTCCCGTTTGGCACGCTCCAAGTCCCTATGCTGTCGATCGAGGATCTCATCATCCTCAAGATGGTAGCGGGACGACTCCAGGATCGTGCCGATTTGGAGAAAATCCGCGCGCGCCAGGCAGACTTACGTATCGATTGGACGTACGTTGACCGCTGGAAAACGATGCTCGGACTCGTCGATCACTAGGCCGTAAGGAATGTTCGATTGCATGGTGAAATTGCCCGAGCCACGCGCGCTCCAGACGGAAAGACAGTCTGTACTCGTCGATTACAAAGACTGCACGAGTCCGACGAACGTCCGCGACCACTACTACGGCCACGCCGCATACACGCGAACGAACGCGATGCTGTTCAACTTCAGTCAGATCGTCAGTCGGTTCTATCCATAATTAGCATTGCTGTTTCTCCTTCTGGACAGCAGGACGCTCATACGCTGCTAGCCAACAGTGTCCCACCAGTCGGGTGTGAGCAACAGCTTTTCATCGCCCAACACTTCAACTAATCGCGACCTTACCTGCTTAAGGGATCCAATCGTTCTGGGTTGAATTTTCCTTGAGACAGCCCCCTGCCATAGCAAGGGCATAATTTCTTTGTCGCTTGTCAGAGGGGTCACATCGGATGGACCCAACACTTTGAGGCCATGTCTCAATGCATTGCCGATCATCAAAACAAACTGCAACAAATTCGAATGGATTATGGCATCTGTACTAGCACGCCCAACAATAGGCTTAAGGAGCTCCAAGCCGCTCTCGGAGTAAAAACCGCTGTCCCGTCGGAACAAGATCCATTTTTCCACCAAATGCCGATCATGCCCCCACATCGAATTGATTCCATCGTTCCGCGTGAAGCGACTCCTGACTTTGTCAATCACAGCTGAAATCAATTCATCAACGACACTGTTCCTCAACGCTTGAGCCTCTTTTACCATTGGTCCTCGAAGAGGGTCCCAAGGTTTAAGGTCATTCAAAATATCCACAGCCCTCTTTGATGCTTCGCGTCCTCCCCGCTTCAACACTTCAGTCTCTGCTGCACGTGCCTGAACATAGCTAGGATGGTTCGTGAAGTGTGCCCACTTTGAGAAATGCTCCAACATTCTCATAAAGTCGCTGGTGAACAGAAATGCAGGTTCTCCGGCAAACCCTCGCAAATCGGAAATCAGCATACTCATCATCGAGAGGCATACCTGAGCCATTTCCACTGCAGCGAGTAAATCACTCTCAGTGCCAGAATCAGCTGCTTCAGCTAAAAATTGCTCCCTGTATGCGATAACCATTCCGAACAGGTCCCTCAGCACAATCTCCGCAGGCGTCTCTGTTCGCTCGGCATGATCCTTCCCCAGTTGCTCCAGGCTGGCTTTAGTGGGATCACCCCGCCACTCTTGGAAAATATTTTTAAACTCCTTCCATGTGAATACCGGAGGATCATCTTCAAGCCTTGCCCAATAGCGAACATTGCCTAACTTCTCGGCAGAGATGAGGTCCCTCATTGCATTCATGAGTTTTAAAAACTGCGCCTTCTCTAGCTCCTTCTTTTGCTCCTCCTTATCTGCCTCCTCATCCACGATGTTGGTCATGATCTTGGCCCATTTCTCTTCCTCGATCACTTGCCTATCCCCTCGGTCTGGCATACGGCCGACAAATGAACTTTTCTGCAATTCATCCCACAGATCTTTGTTCGCGAGCAGCCGTTCTGCTGTCTTAAAGGAGATACCTCGAAGAAGTTCTATGAGCAGTAGGAACATCCACTCCCTATCAGCCTCATCATGGCGCTCAATCTGGGCATTGAATCGCCAGAGCCCTCGAAGAAAACGCTTCAATTTCCTGGGATTTTCAGGCAAGAGGTGTGTGACCTCGTCAAGCGCATGGCGGTCCAGATTGACCGGAGAAGACTTTAGCTCCTCGTCCAGAAGGCGACGGAGGTCATCGCTTTGAACGGGAGGAAGCCAGAATGGAAAGTCGATGATCTTCTCTAGAAATTCCGGTGTGCTTCCCCACCCAGCATGAACCTCAGGAAGCGCTTTCGAAATGACAACGGGATCGAACCCCATAATAAATGCACACTGCTGTAAATCTAGTATCTCCCGCAACCCCAGCAACAGGTGCGGCACTAGGTCTGGGTTAGCTCGGTCAAGATCATCTACGAGAACTATTAGCTTGCGATCACCCAATCTCTTTCTAATTACATGCTCAGCATCGCCTTTTTGCATGCTCAGCTGGCCTTGAATTAAAGGCCCTAGAACGCCTCCGATTGCTTCCGCGACTTCCCCTAGACCGGCAAACTTGAGTCCCTCATCCAACACCTTCTTCGTCACTTCAGACTGGACAATCTTTTCTGCCTTACCCTTGATTTTTGCTTTACTGAAATTCCCTGCTTTGAAAGCATCTTCTATGGCAAGAACCAACGTTTTCCAAAGCTCTTTCCTATCCTGGACAGCCCAAGGATTAAACTTTGCGACAGGACATTCATCTCTTTCTGCCATCTGTTCAATAAAGTTAAGAACCGTCGTTTTTCCTTCACCCCATCGGCCGAAGATTCCGATCCGCAACGACCACTCTTTGGGGGCACCATGGATCAATTGATAGATTGAGTGAGCAAATGTCCAACGGCGAAGAGCATCGCTCTCGCGGCTAGACTGTGGCATTTCAGGCTGCTGTTTAGTCATTGTGCGTTCTCAAATGTGGCTCTTTATGCTCGCCACTATCCAATCCTAAGCAGACCTTGCGAAAAGTGTACGCCCTCATCCACTTCGTCCTTGCAGGATGATCAAAAAGGTTGTCCAGCAAGGCCGCAGGAAGCACGGCGACTGAGGCGTACACGTGGGTACGTCGCAGGGAGGCGTGCGACCGAGCACGCCGCTGGCGGCCTTTTTCACCATCCTGCTAATACGGCATCTCGTCGTCGTCAAACCCGAAATGGTGCCCGATCTCATGCACGACCGTATCGCGCACTTCCTGCACCACTTCTTTCCTGGTGCGACAGAGTCGAAGGATCGGCCCGCGGTAGATGGAGATTCTGGCCGGCAGTTGCCCGCCCGCTTGGAAAAAGGATTCTTTGTCGAGCGAGAGACCTTGATAGAGGCCGAGGAGATCTTCGCCTTCTTCCATTTCAAGGTCGGCGCGGACTTCGAGAGAGGGCTCTTCCTCCACCACCACGGCGACGTTGGTGATGAGCTTGGCGTATTCGTCGGGGAGGCCGTCGAGCGCTTCCTGCACTAAGGCCTGAAACTCCGGCTCGGGTATGGTCAATGTGCGTTTTCGCGGCGGCATAGGCTGAACCGTATCGACTGACGCGCTGCACGACATCCGCTTTAGTTCAGGATGTTCAATCAGGCTGTCCGGCAAGGCCGCAGGGAGGCGTGCGGCTGAAAACGCCGCTGGCAGCCTGTTTGAACATCCGGCTAGGGATGGGCGACTCGCCAGTTCAACCCCACGCCCAGATCGACTTTCAGCGGCACCGAGAGACCCAACGCCGCGCCGGTGGCTTCCATTTCGGCTTTCACAAGCTGTTTTGCCTGTTCCAATTCCTGCTCCGGCACTTCGAAAATCAACTCGTCATGGACTTGGAGGATCATCTTGCAGCGGGGCAGTTCGTTCTGGAGGCGTTGATGAACCTTGATCATGGCCACCTTGATCAGATCGGCGGCCGATCCTTGAATCGGACTATTCACCGCCATGCGCTCACCGACGCCGCGCTGCGAGGGATCGCCGCCCTGCAACTCCGGGATCGGGCGGCGGCGGCCGAGGATGGTCGTCGTATAGCCCTTTGTCTTGCCGTCGTCGATGTTGCGGTCCATCAAGGCCCGCACAGCCGCAAACTTCTCGAAGAACGTCTCGATATATTTCTTGGCGTCGGCTTGCGGCACACCGATGTTGGATGCGAGCCCGAACGGGCTGATGCCGTATACAATCCCGAACACCACGCTCTTCGCCGCGCGCCGCATGTCACGTGTGACCTCTCCGGCAGGCAGATTAAAAATCTCCATGGCCGTGGCCATATGAATGTCTTCGCCCTTCTCAAAGACCTGCAACAGGCGAGGGTCTTGCGAGAGGTGCGCTAAAATCCGCGGCTCGACCTGACTGTAGTCGGCGCAGAGCAGTTGATGACCCGGCGGCGCGATGAACGCTTCTCGGATACGCAAGCCGTAGTCACCCTTCACCGGAATGTTCTGTAGATTCGGGTCGGTCGAAGACAGTCGTCCGGTCGCCGCGACGGTCTGATTCAACGAAGTATGGAGCCGCTTGGTCTCAGGATTCACCAACTGCGGCAAGGCATCAACATAGGTTGATTTAAGTTTCGTCAGGGTCCGGTAGTTCAGAATCTGCGCCGGCAACTCATGCTGCGAGGCAAGTTGCGTGAGGGTGTCTTCATCCGTGGAGTAGCCGGTCTTCGTTTTGCGCAGCGGCTTCAGGCCGAGGGTTTCGAAGAGCACCGTGGCGAGCTGCTTGGGCGAGCCAATATTGAATTCACCGCCGGCCAGACGGTAAATGCTGCCCACCATCTGCTCCAGCTCACGCTCTAACTCCTTACTCAGAGCCTGCAGGCCTGCGACGTCGAGCAAGAAGCCATTCCGTTCGATCTCGGCCAGGACCGGCACCAGCGGCATCTCCACATCTTGAAAGAGTGACAAGCTTCCCTGCTCCTTCAGCCGCTCGCGAAGCATCGGCGCCACCTTGGCTGTCACGGCTGCCGCTTCACCGGTTCGACGAACCAGCGCCTCATCAACATCGAACAGGGATTGCGGTCCCTTGCTGGTATCTTCGCGCTCACCCGCACCCAGCTGATAACTCAGCAGGTCCATGGCAATGGCTTCCAGGGTATGGGCACGGCGATTCGGGTTCAGCAGATAGTCCGCCACCATCGTATCGAAATAGGGCCCGGGCATGTCGATGCCCTGACGGTGGAGCGCCAACAACAGCGGTTTGAGATCCTGAACGGCTTTCAGCTTACTCCCATCACGCAGACACTCAACAAGCGGCCGTGGCCAATCACGCGCCTCGCCCTGCACGAAGGCCGCACTTCCATCGAAACGACCTAACGCGCAACCTCGAATATCGGCGCGCACCCCCGGCTCGCCGGTCAGGACACAGGCGATACCCAACATCGCAGCGGCCGGTTGCTTCTTCAGAAAGGCGTCCGCCGCTGCAGCATCGCGAATCTGTTCGACCTCAGCCCCCAGCCGATTCTGCTCAGGTGTCTCGCCCTGAAACGCCTTCGCCAGCGTCATGAACTCCAGCTCGCGCAACAAGCTCACCAGCGTCTCAGTCTGCGGCGCCTTCGCCTGGAAGTGATCCGGGACAAATTCAAGCGGGCAGTCCAGCTGAATCGTTGCGAGCTGCTTGCTCATCCGCGCCTGCTCGCCCTGCTCCAGCAACAGTTTCTTGGTTTTTGCCGGCGTGACCTCCTCGATTCGACTCAGCAGCTCCTCGATCGTGCCGAACTGCATAATCAGTTTCACCGCCGTCTTTTCGCCTATGCCTTTGACGCCGGGAATGTTGTCGCTGGTGTCACCCATGAGGCCCATGATCTCGACCACCCGCGCCGGCTCCACGCCAAAGCGCCCCTGCGAATCTGCTTCACCAAACCACTTATCTTTCACGGGATCGTAAATGCGCGTCTTGGGGGTGAGCAGTTGGAACATGTCTTTGTCGCTGGTGACGATCACAACCTCCAGGCCCTCGACCTCCCCCTTTCGTGCCAGGGTGCCGATCAGATCGTCGGCCTCATACCCCGCTTGTCTGATGACCGGTAGAGACAGGGCCTCCACCACGCGATGAATGTACGGAATCTGTGCACTCATCCCCTGCGGCATGGGGGGCCGTTGCGCCTTATAGTCTTTGAACGCCTCATGGCGGTGGGTCGGGCCCTTTTCATCGAACACCACGGCCACATAGTCCGGCCGATGGTCACGCAGGACCTTCAGCAACATCGTCGTGAAGCCATACACCGCATTGGTCTGCAGACCCTTGGAATTGGACAGGGGCGGCAGGGCAAAAAACGCCCGATAAATGTAAGCGCTACCGTCGATGAGATAGAGTGTGGACATAGCTGAGATAATGTAACCGGTGGAGCAACACGCAGGGGTCGAACCGGCCGCGGCGCTCTCAATCCGGGGCAATGATGAGCGGCGGTTTGTCGAACTTGGCCCGCATGGCATTGATGGTGCTGAGAACGGTGGACTGCCCCACGATCTTGGCCTCCACCCGCCGCTTGCCGGGGAACTCGATCAAGGAGAGGCCGATCAGCATCGTCAGCACGCCCTGTCCGGGCAGAAACAGCATGAGAAAACCCGCGAATAGAAAAATCGCACCGACGACGTTCTTTACCACATGGCCAATCACGCGTAGGATCGGATGGTGGTTCTCCATCCAGGGGCGCGGAGTCCGGACATCGAAATAGTCCGCCGGCAACCGCATCAGAATGATGGGAATCGCGATCAAGGTCCCCACGAACATGAACACGGAGGAGACGGCAAACCAGATCAGCACATTCGCCGGCACGTAGGATTCGATCTGCGTCAGGAGTTCGCTTATCACCGGCTCATCCTAGCATGGGGCTTTGCATGGCGGAAAGGGCGACGAAGCCAAGCCGGTTTACGTTGCCTGCTCCGCCAGCTATAATTCGGCACCATGCCGCCGATGCGACTCAACAGCGCACGAGTCACAAGAGCCTGCGTTCAGGCCTCCGGCCTGGCCGTTCTCGGATTTACTCTTTCGTGGTGCCCCGTTGTGCTCAGCAGCCAAGCGGCGTGGGCAGCTGACGGCACCACTGAGTCGGAATTGCAGATCGAGATCACCCGGATCGGACTCGGCAAAGAAGTGGTGATTACCAAGGGCAGGAAAGAATGGTTCATGCGGGTGGAAGTGACGCCGGAAAATTCCGTGGTGGTGCGGCAGGAAAAAGAAGCAGAACGTTACCTCCTCGACGAGAGTGAAATGCACGATCGCGCCATGACACCCGCTGAAGTGGATGCGGCCATCACCGATTTTGTGAATAGCGTCAAAACCAGACAGAAGGTTCAGTAGCCGCCATGTCGGGGAAACCCAAATTCGTTCTCTTTGCCCACAACGCCACCTACGACAAACTGCACCAGGTCGCGACCCTCGGCCTCACCGCCGCCGCCATGGGCAAGGATGTTATCGTGGTGCTGCTGTTCTGGACGATTAAGAAACTCGCAGAAGGAAAGATCGACGACATCGATTTTCCGCCCGAATATGCGGCCTCGGCGGAACAGGTCGCCCGGCTTCTGAAGGAGAAGAAGGTTCCGAAGATCTCCGAGATGTTTCAGGAAGCACGTCTGGTCGGGCACTTCCGACTCATTGCCTGCAGCGCGGGCCTGGAATATATGGGTGTGGAAGCGGGCGCGGTGGAACGCAACGTGGATGAGGTGCTGGGCCTCCCCTCCATTCTATCATTGACCGCGCAGGCGGAAACCAAGCTGTTCATTTGACCTCGCCTCCCACATCTCGTTGTCCAAATCTTGCTGAAGAATTGGCGAATTGAGACGTACACGGCGCTTCACGCTTAACGGCTTTTCGTCACGCCGACACGATCGCAATACGCCGCAATCTTGCACTGGCTGCACAACGGCGAGACCGGCTGGCAGAGGTGCTGTCCGTAGGGCACCAGCAGGTCGTTGAATGTGATCCAATACTTGCGGGGAAGCTTGGCGCGAAGGGCCGTTTCTGTCTCATCGGGACTCTTGGTCTTGACGTACCCCCAGCGGTTGCTGATCCGGTGGACGTGAATATCGACGCAAATCCCCGGCTTTTCATATCCGACTGTTACCACCAGATTGGCCGTCTTCCTCCCAACCCCCGGCAACGTCAGCAATTCATCGATCTTGTCCGGAACCCGCCCCTGGTAGCGCTCAAGGAGTTGGGCGCAGATCTGCTGAATCTGTTTGGCCTTTGTCCGATAGAACCCGGCGGGATAGATGGCGCGCTCAATGACCGGAATGGTCAGCGTCTGCATGGTCGCCGGCGTGACCGCCAAGGCGAAGAGCCGCTCGCTGGCTTCGGCTGTGGTCTTGTCCTTCGTGCGCAGACTGAGGAGACAGGAGATCAACACGAGGAAGGGATCACGGCCTGACTGTCTGGCAACCACGCCGACAACCGGGTCTGGCCAACGAGCGATTTCCCGCTTGACCGTTCGGATAGCGGCGTGGATCTCTTGCGCCTGCATGGAGCTGCCGGAGAGGGGAACTCAACAGGGAGTGATCGAACTAGTCGGCGGTGGAAACGAACGCCTGACGTCTATTCGGGCCGTCTCTTCGCGAGCCACTTCTGTCGGCGGCGCTGAGCTTCTCGCTCCTTCGCCTTCTTCCGAACGCTCGGCTTCTCGTAATAGCGGCGGCGCTTCAGTTCGCGGAACAATCCTTCGCCCGCCAATTTCTTCTTGGCGACCTTCAGGGCTTTTTCGACGTTGTTATTGAAAACCTTAATTTCCATCGTCAGCTACCTTCGACTCTCTTTCACCGAAGTTTCAGGATATTCAACATGTTTTGGGCCCACGAATCGAAGGGCGGAGTGTAGCATAGCGATTTCGCATCCACAAGCATTTGTTCCGCAACGGAGAATCGCTCCCGAATCGAGGCAATAAGTAGCTGATTTGGCTGAGTTTTCATGTTTTCCTCGACCATTCCGAGGCACCCATTGATGACAGCATCGGCAAGACGAAGCCCCATCTTCAGATCCGGCTGAAGCTCCGGTTTCGCGTGCGTCAGAAGCCCCCGCAGCAATGGGATGAGTTCGCAAGACAACTTCACAATTTCCAACGGCGTCTCTATCGCCCCCAGCAAGTTCGATGAGAGTTGGAGCGGACGGTCAGGATGGGTGACCGGAAGCTTTCTGGCCTGGAGGACCCGTGCATAGGCATCTCGATCCGCTTGCGCCAACTCGTGAAGGCGGGTGCAAATTTCGGATAAGCGCGTTTCAACCGCACGCGCGCGAGTCAGCTTCGCCACCATTATCCCCAACCCGGCCGCAAACGCCGCCGACTGGGCCCCCACGCTTCCGCCGGTCTGCCCATGAAGCTCCGGCATCTTCCTGTCCGGCGCCCCGACGTTCGCGGGCGACGGCGACTGCTCCCTCACCGGCTGCGACGCCGCCATCCGCCCGATTGCCTCCCGCGATTCGGGACGGTCCAATCGCGACTCAAGCACCTGTCGTCCGTCGAATTGGTTGAGACAGAGCGCCTGCTGCGCCGTCTCCATGAGCGCCTGTTCGGGAACCAATCCGACGATCTCCGTGCCCGCCACCTCCACACCACGAGCCGCCGCTTCCCGCTGCACCGCCGCAAACACGACATGGAGCGGCGTCTCTTCATGGTTCGTCACATTCATCGATACCTGCACGAGTTGTTGGCTTTTCAGCTCTACGCCGATCGCTTTGACGTACGGGAGCCCGCCGCTTGACTGGCGCACCACCTTGGCAATGGCCCTGGCAACCGACAGATCGCGGCTCTTCAAATTCACGTTGAAGGCGATCAGCGGCCATCGCGCTCCCACCACCGTAACCCCGGCCGTCTGGTGCAGGTGCTTCGGGCCGAAGTCCGGCACCCATGCAGGGTCGCTTGCCATCCGATCCGCCAGTCCCTTCAAGCCATCCTTCCGAATCCACTCCAGCTGTTTCCGCTCGGGCCTGGTCGCCGCCTGTTCGTACAGAAAGACCGGGATCTTCAATTCATTCCCGATACGCTGGCCGACCATGCGAGCCAGCTGCACACAATCCTGCATACTGACGCCACGAATCGGCACAAACGGGATCACATCCGTCGCCCCGACGCGCGGATGTTCGCCATGATGGTTTCGGAGATCGATCAACTGTGAGGCCATCCGCGCCATCTGATAGGCCACCTCAGCCACGGCATAGGGCCTACCGGCGAAGGTCACGACGGCCCTGTGATGGTCCGGATCCTTCGTTTCATCCAACAGAACGACGCCGGGCACTGAGCGGACCACTCCGGCTAACGCGTCGACGATCTCGGAGCTCCGTCCCTCGCTGAAATTCGGGACACATTCAACAACCTGGCTCACGGCGTTCTCTCTTTCACCCAACCCGGTCCGCCCCACTTACCCTGGAAGTCTGAGGCAACAAAAAAGCCGGAGGCTGGTAATCATGCCCTCCGGCTTTACTTAAACTGGACGGCCCCGCGTGCGCGCGCCTGTCGCTGCCCCTACTTGGTTTTCTTGACGAAGGCCTTATAGATCCGCTTGGACGCACTCTGCTCCTCTTCGAGCCCCACCATTTCGTGGCCGGTCGTCTCACACCAGGCCGGCATATCCTTCTTGATGCCTTCGTCGTCCGACACGACTTCCAGCACCTGACCGGTCGTCAGTTCCTTGATTTTCTTGGACGTGAGAATAATCGGCATCGGGCAAAAATACCCGAGCGTATCGAGTTTCACATCAGCCTGCATCATGCCGCTCCTCAACCCCTCGCTTAGATAAACAGATTGACGCTGCCCTGCTTGGCTTCGGCCAGGTAGGTCGTCACACCGGCAAATTGGTCGATCCCGTCGATCAACGTATCTTTCGTGATGCCCATCAGACCCATCGTCGTCGTGCAGGCGATGAACCGGACACCGAGGTCCAGCGCCATCTGCATAAGCTCCGGCACGCCCGGCATACGATTCTGCTTCATCACCACTTGCATCATCATCGTGCCCAACCCCCAGAAATGAAAACGCGAGAGGGGTAACGTATCGGCTCCGCCCTTGTTGAGGAACCCGAACATCCGACGCAGCCAGTCAGACGCTGAACTGCTCGCCCCCTTCTTGCGGATCGTATTGAGGCCCCAGAACGTAAAGAACACCGTGACCTGCATACCCATCGCTGCCGCGCCGGTGGCGATAATGAAGGCAGCCATGGCTTTATCGAGGTCTCCGCTAAGGAGCACGATCGTGACACGATCCGCCTTCGACTCGCGGAGTTCTGCCAGTGCAGCCGTGGGCTCGATTTGTGCGGTTGTCATGAGGATACCTCGCCTCTCGGAGTCGGAAGATGGAGTCCCTTGCGATCGAAATTGACTATAGTCTCCGCTTCTTTTTCTTGTCAAGAAATGCGGGGTCAGCAGCGGGGTTTGGCCGGCCGGATCGCACCCTCTGCGGCTTCGCCTCGTGCTGCCGCTTGCTTGACCTGTTGCAGGCCCGCCGTTATAGTCGGATCGACGATGAACAGTCTCACTCATCGCGACAACCCTGGCAACTGCATCACTCATGAGCACAGACCTCATCACCGAACTCAAGCCGAGTAAGAGCGCCCCGCTCTTCGGCTTCTGGTATCCGGCCAGCACGAGCACGGCTCTGGCAGTCGGCCAGATGCAAACCCAGGTGATGTTAGGACAACCGATTCTCGTCTGCCGTAATAAGCAGGGCCAGGTGGCGGCCATGCGCGACATTTGCCCCCATCGTGGCATGCCGCTCTCGTTCGGACAGTTTGATGGAGAGCGCGTCGAATGCGCCTACCACGGATGGCAGTTCGATACCTGCGGCCGCTGCCGCCATATTCCGGCCTTGGTGGAAGGATCCCCGCTCCAGCCGGAAAAGATCGGCATCACCTCCTATCCCTGCCAGGATCAGGACGGCTATATCTGGGTGTTTCTCCCGGATCCGCAGCAGCCGAAGCTGCCGGTTCCGGAATTGCCGCGTCTCCCGCTCCCGTCCGAACCCTATCGCATGATCCAGATCTCGACGATATTGGACTGCACGATCGACGACGGCATCGTCGGGCTCATGGATCCGGCCCACGGTCCCTTTGTGCACCAGAGCTCCTGGTGGCGTACCAAAGCCAGCATGCACGACAAGGCCAAGACCTTCGAGCCGATTCCGAACGGGTTTCGTATGGTTCCCCATGCGCCGTCGAAGAACAGCGGACCCTACAAGCTCCTCAACCGGCTCTACGGCGGTCCCTTGACGACGACCATCGACTTTGTGCTCCCTAATCAACGCTTCGAGTTCGTCCAATGCGGTTCGATGTACGTCTCTTCGCGTGCCACGGTCACGCCCGTCGGTGAGCAACAATGCCGGATCGATTTTGCCGCGGCCTGGAACATCCTTCCTTGGCTGCCGTTTGCCAAGCCGCTGTTCCGTTATTTCGCCAACATCTTCATGAAGCAGGACAAGCAGGCGATGGAGCGGCAAGCCGTGGGACTGAAATACAAACCGGCGCTCATGCTGATCGATGACGCCGATACGCCCGCCAAGTGGTACTACAAACTGAAGGCCGCCCATCTCGCCGCCGTCCAAACCGGACGTCCCTTAGACCATCCGCTGAAAGACCGCGTGACGCTTCGCTGGAGAAGTTAGCCGACCGGGTTATTTGAGCTGGTGACTCGTGCCGTGGTTCGGCTCGTTCAAGAGCGCCATGGCCCGACGAATCTGGTCGCGGGATCCGAGCAGCGTGACGACATCGCCGGCCTGCAGCCGCACGGTTTCGGAGGGATTCGACTGGGTGACCTGGCTGCGAGTCCAGGCAATCACCGACGCGCCGGTCCGTGGGCGAATGGAGAGTTCCGTCAGCGACTTTCCCACCGCCGGAGCCTCGTCATCGATCCGGCAGGTTTCCACTTCGACATCGGTCAGCGTCCCCCCGCGGAGATGATGGGCCAACTCCGGCATCTCGCTCCGCCGCAATAGCGCATACCCTTCGCGCCTGATTTGCTCCGCTTTTCGGGCCACAAATTCCTGCGGCAAACTGTAGGTGCGCAGCACCAGGGCAAAGATTTCGATCGACGTTTCGAACTCTTCCGGCACCACATCGTCCGCACCCAGCTGATGCAACTCTTCCAGCTCTCTCAAATAGCGCGTCCGCACGACGATGTGGAGCTTCGGATTCAATCCTTTGGCCACCTTCACCGTTCTCCGGGCCGTGAACGGATCGGACAAGGCCACGACCAGCACTTTGGCGTCGTCGATCTTCATATGCCGAAGCACGTTGGCATTCGAGCCGTCACCGTAGTAGATCGGCACGCCATGACGCGCCTCGCGGCGCACCGTTTCACCGTCCAAGTCCAGGGCCACGTGCGGGATTTCGGTTTCGCTCAATACGCGGGCGAGGTTACGACCATTGAGCCCGTAGCCCACAATAATGACATGGTCTTTGATCCGGATCTGAGAACCTTCCAGCTGCTCGACATGGGCGGCGGTGCGGGTCGGCATCCAACCCCGAACGCGTTGCATCGCTTCGATCCGCCGCCCCAGATGGGGCGACCACTGCATCAAGAACGGCGTCACCACCATCGTCAAGACCGAGGTCGCCAAGAATAAATTGTAGAGGTCACCGGTGAACAACCCCGCGTCTTGCCCCTGTTGCGCCAGGATAAAACTGAATTCACCCACCTGCGCCAGCGCCATTCCGACCAGGATTGCTGACCTCGGCGGAGCTCCTGCCGCAACCATCGCTCCGGTCCCGGCCACCAGCTTTCCGACAATTACGGCCAACAGAAGCCCCAACACAATGAACGGGTGCTCCAGCACCACACGCATGTCCATCAAGACGCCGATCGACACGAAAAACAGGCTATTGAAACTGTCACGGAAGGGCAGGACTTCGGCCAATGCTTGATGGCTGTATTCGGACTCCGAAATAACCAACCCGGCGATAAAGGCACCCAGAGCCAGCGAGAGCCCCCCCAGCGAGGTCAACCAGGCAATCCCGAGACAGAGCACGATGATCGAGAGCAAAAACAGCTCACGGCTTCGACTCCGCACGATATGGCGCAGGAGCCGCGGGACGAGATACCAGGCCGCCGCAACGATCAACCCGACCACAATCGCCGCCTTGACCAAGGTCATCAGTACCGTCCCCATCGCACTCCCGCTCGGAGTGCCCAGGATGGGCGTAACCAGCATCATCGGAACGACGGCAAGATCCTGGAAGATCAGAATCGCGACGGTGGCGCGACCGTGAAACGAATCACTCTCCCCCTGTTCCGAAAGGGCTTTCAGCACGATGGCCGTGCTGCTTAATGAGAGGAGAAAGCCCCAGAAAATCCCTTGTTGATACGAGAGGCCCACCGCCAACGCTCCGAGCAATGCCAGGACCAGGACGCCCCCCGTTTGAACCGGCGCGGCAACCATGAGAATGCGTCGGGCAGCTGCAAAATGTGCGGAGGAAAATTCCATTCCGATCGTAAAGAGCAGCAACACGATCCCGATCTCCGCGAGGACCTGCACCTGGGACACATCGGGAATCAGATGCAACCCATGGGGACCGATCAGGGCTCCGGCCACCAGGAATCCGGCGATCGACGGCAGGCGAAATTGATGGAACACGAAGACCACCGCGGTGGACACCGCATAGATCACCAATAGATCGCCGAGAACTGCGTAATCACTCATCGTGTCATGGGAATCGGATTGTGGTTGCGAACGGGTCTCGGTATGTTGTCGTGACGCAGCATACCGTAGGGGCCTCAGCGGGACAAGGAGTTCCGCTTGTCCGGCCACCCGCGCTCGGTTAGAGTCGCGCACGCCGCGTAGGACAACATGAACCGGGGAGGCCGCTCTGCGCGCCATCATTTTCGACTTCAACGGCGTGATCGCCGACGATGAAACGCCCCACCTGCGTTACTTTCAGCAAGCGTTGGCCGAAGCGGGACTCAGCCTGAGCAGGGAAGAGTACTACGGGACCTACCTGGGCATGGATGAACGAACCTGCGCGGCCGCATTACTGGAAAAGCGGGACGGAATCTGTGACCCGGCGATTCACACCGGGATTGTCGAACGAAAGGCCGACTTGTTCCGCGCACATACCGCGCTGCATAAACCGGCATTGTTTCCCTGGGTCACCGGGTTCGTCCAGCGCGCGGGGAAAGCGTACCGTCTGGCAGTGGCATCCGGCGGCCGACGGGAGCAGATCCGTGCCGCGCTCACCGGCACACCCATCGAACAGGCGTTTGAGGTGATTGTCTCCGCGGATGACTGCGCCGTCGGCAAACCGGACGCGGCGATCTATGAGTTCACACTCAGGCAGTTGAATGCGCGTATGCCCCGCCCACCCCTGCTCAAGGCCAGCGAATGTCTGGTGATCGAAGATTCTCGGGCAGGAATTCTGGCAGGCCTGAAGGCGGGCATGCGCGTCCTCGCCGTTGCGACGACCTACCCGGCATCCCAGCTCCTCGACGCACACCTGGTCCTTCCGAGCTTGAATGGTATCGACCCGGCAGACCTCGCCCGTCGGCTCTTTTAATCACTGAAACCGGAAGGGATGATTCATGCTGAGATGCCGCACGCCACCGGCAGGACTTAAAACGGAATGCGAATACCCATCTGAAACTCGTTCGGCATCATGCCCTTGCCCAAGCCTAACGAGTCGCCCAAGAGGTTTTGCTGAGGGAGTCCCGGCATGGGACCGAGGGCCCGATCCCGCTCCGTCACGTATCCCCCGCCGAATCCGGCCCCCACATACGGGATCAGGGTCTGTTCACTGACCTGGACACGACCACTCAAGGTCGGCGTCTGCCGAAAGAGGTCGACTTGCCTCTCGCTCGCTGCAGGGGCCTGGGACAAGACGTTCGATGATTGGCTACGCAACTCACTCCAAGCCGCTGTCTCGGTCGAAGGCGCTTCAGCCAATGCAAAACCTTGCCCGGCCAGCACCAGCCAACCTGCTACGAGCAACGACAGAATCATCCCGTTTCTGCTCATGTCCACTGACGTCCTTTGCATAGAGAGGGGAGCTTATGTCCACTGTACTCCATACTCTCAGCCGCAACAAGTCCCGACTCGGCATCCAGGACAAGTCGGCTCACAACGACTTGAGACGCCGCGCCACGCGACTACTCTTAATTTTCCGGGACGGTCTGACTGCGCTTACCGAGGGAAGAATGGAACCGCGTCGGAGAACTGCAAGAACGAAGGACGCTCCGGCACTGGCGGGACCCCTGGAACATCACCTTCACACGACCGAGTAACTCGAGGCCATTGCATCCGTCGTCACGCATCCCTCTGCATGGGTAGCGCCGAACGCGTGCAGGGCTTCAAGCAAGTCTGCTGAGTGTTATCGCAATACGCGGCCAGGTAGGTATCGGAGGTGACCGAGTGGCTTGACGGGCTTCTCAGCCACCTCCCGGGGGAAACGCTTCCGGAACACGCGCTCCACAGGCCATCACGCCTTGTAGTACTCCCGATACCATTCTACGAAGCGGGCGATGCCGGTCTCGATAGAGGTCGCAGGCTTGAAGCCCGTATCGCGCATGAGATCCGCGACATCGGCATAGGTCGCAGGCACGTCGCCGGCCTGGAGAGGAAGGAAGTTCTTTTGGGCTTTCATGCCCAGCGTCTGTTCCAGCACCTCGATAAATCGCAACAACTCGACCGGTTGGTGATTGCCGATGTTGTACAGTCGATAGGGAGCGGAGCTGCTGCCGGGGTCGGGGTTGTCGCTCGCCCAGGCCGGATCAGCCTGCGCAGGACGATCGAGCGTGCGCAATACGCCTTCGGCGATATCATCGACATAGGTAAAGTCCCGCTGCATCTTCCCGTGATTGAACACGTCGATGGGCTTGCCTTCCAGAATCGCCTTCGTAAAGAGAAACAACGCCATATCCGGACGGCCCCAGGGCCCGTAGACGGTAAAGAACCGCAATCCCGTAATCGGGAATCGATAGAGATGCGCGTAACAATGCGCCATGAGCTCGTTCGCCTTCTTGGTCGCGGCGTAGAGCGATACGGGGTGATCGACATTGTCGTGCACCGAGAACGGCATCTTCGTGTGGCCGCCGTACACCGAACTCGTGGAGGCATAGACCAAGTGCTCGGCCTTGTGATGCCGACAACCTTCGAGAATGTTCAGGAACCCATCGACGTTACTGGCGGTGTAGGCGTGCGGATTGACCAGGGAGTAACGGACGCCGGCCTGGGCCGCCAGATGCACGACGCGCCGAATGGCATGCTGCTCAAAAAGCGCCGCCATCCCCGCACGATCGGACAGATCCAGTTTGACGAACTGAAATTGGGGATGAGACCTCAGGCGCGCGAGCCGCGCTTCTTTGAGGCGCACATCGTAGTAGTCATTCAGATTGTCCAGACCGAGCACGGTGTCGCCACGATCGAGCAATCGCCGGCTCACATGAGACCCGATAAATCCGGCGGCGCCGGTGACGAGCACTAATCCTTTCCCAGACCCCATATCGCTCCCTTCCTTTCCCAACAGGCTGTTGAAACCGCTCGCCAGCATCGTTCCCGCAAGACACTGCCGCCTCACCGTACTGCACAAGTACGATTCGCCGCTTCGCTTGCTGTGGCCTTACCGGACGAGCTTTCTGAACAGCCTGGTAACCGATTACCGTCCGTTGCGCTTCATGAATGCCGGATCCCCGTGATCCAGTCGATAGAGCGACAGGGGCGCCAGGGCCTCGGCCGCGGATGACACCTGCACCGCCCCATCACTGCCGATCCGGAACAGATCCAAGGCATGAGCACGATGATACCCGCACCCTCGCACGCCGAGAAGGTCTTTCAGCTTTTCCGGATGCTCCCAGTTCGCCGTGAGAAGCGCCGTGCGCGCCGGATTCCGCTGGCTGAACATAAACGACAAGTGATCGGGATACCAGTCGGCACCGCCGGTGGCATAGGACACAAACAGCCTCGCCCGGGCGACGGCGCAGAGTTCGTCCAGATACCCGTTCGTGAGGTACCCGTTCTCTCCGACTTCGAGCCAAAGGCCAGGGTGGGACAGGGGCGCATGGGCGGCATAACTCCGGATTTCCTGTAGCTGCTGTTGCGAGGCCAGTACCAGCGAGATGGGACCATATTTCTGGACGAGCTGTTGAATGACCCCTTCCTTGATGGCCGACCGGCCGTTGTTGGTCGGGCCGCTGTCGGCATGCACCAGCACATTCTGCCCGCGATCGGTCACGAGGTAGCAGTTTCTCGGCATCTCCAAATCGCAAGGATCTTCGCCGTAAAACGGGACCGAGACCACGGCGCCGCCGTCGAAGGTCCAGGTTTCCCCGTGCGCCAGTTCGACGATCTGGGTGAATCCCAACTCCCGAAGCAGCGGCAGGTAGTCGTAGAAATACTTCTTCCGATTGCGCCGGCTGGGGATCACGATCGGCACGTCCTTCGGCACGTGCAGCAGGGTCCGGGGATCTACGTGATCGTCATGGTCATGGGTCAAAAAAATCGCCGCCGGTTTCGGCAGCATCGAGACCCAGAGGCTCGGCACGTTCGACTCGGCGAACCAGGGCAACAGCCAGGGATCGAACAACAGGAACCGGTCCTGCTGCCGATACATCAACGCGGCATGGCCCAGATGAATCGTGTCCCGATCCCTGGTATTGGACAACCACTGGGCTCGAATCGATGCGTCCTTCGCAGGCGTGAGGCATTCGTATTGAACCAACAGCTCCATCAACTTGGTCAACAGCCGCTCGCCGTCCCGACCGGCCGTCGCCACGATCGTCTGAATCGCCCCGGCCTGCTGCGTGCCATCCAACATCCCCAGCAGTTTTCCGACCACCGGTCCCATGGGACGCTCGAACGGCACAGGAATCGCCTGACGTTTCACGGCATTGAAGATGCGCAGGCCGGTGTTGACCACGGTTGCGGATTTTGTCGCATCGAAAGGATGCGACCAGTGAAACTGCCCATCCGGCTGGCGCCGGGCCGTGATGTGCTGACTCAGCTGTTGCCGGGAATTGACCAGCTCGGCATAGGCGTCTTCCAGCCGCACCCTGGTCTGCGGGTCCCCGAGTGTGGCGCGACGGGAGAACACATCGCTGATGGCGGTCTCCACACAGGCAAGAAAGAGGCTGTGGGCTTCGTGCAAACTCGCCACCACCTCCGGGGCCACACCGCCGATGAAGGGAAACGGCCCCGGGGGCTGATTACTTTCAAGCTGAACCCACACCCAGGGCGCCAACCCGACATACTGATCACGCGGCAATGTGTCCCAAATACCCATGGTGGTCAGGCGGGGGGCAAGAATTCCATCCGGCTGATCGTCGGTTCGTATAACGCCTGGATGACATTCCCGTCCGGATCAGTAAAGTAGAAGGAGTAGCTGCCGTCCCGATGTTGCTTGGGAGGCTTGGCGATGGTGGCCCCATACTGAGCCGCATCCTGCTGGACATCACGGAACATCTCATCCACGTGCGCGGGGCTTTCCAGAATCACACCGACGTGATCGAGTAACTGCCCACCCAACGGCTGGTATTGAGCCAACTCGGCAGGCGCGATTTGATGCAAGGCCAGGTTGTCGGATCCCGAACTGAAGTACACATTGTCCGGGTCAGGCTCCCACACCACTTTCATGCCCAGAAATCGCTCATAGAACGAACGGGACCGCGCAAGGTCGGTCACACGCAGGGCCAGATGTCGCAAGCCTCGATGAGTCGGCACGGCGGAGTCTCCTTGGCCGTATAGTAGGTGGGGGCCCGTCACCCCGTCAATCCTCATTCTCCGGCCTCGGTCCCCCCGGCACACACATTCTCCGCCTAAGCCGTGTCTGAATTCTTCGCCGCTGTGGTACGATCTGCCATCGATCTTTTTGAACCAAAGGAGTGTTGAGCTATGGTGGCACGATCCGTCCTCGCAATAGTGGTGGCGCTCATCGGACTGAACGGCGTGAGTTCGCACGTATTCGCAGCGCAACAGGCGGCTCTCCCCAAAGAGATCACAGGGAAGGATGGCGCGCCGTTGGTCCTGATTCCTTCAGGGTCGTACCCGATGGGCGTGCCGACCGGAGACCGCGACGGCGGACGCGATGAATACCCCCGCCACGTCATCGAGATCACCGACTTCTATATCGACAAATATGAAGTGACGAACGCGCGTTACCTGGAATTCGTGAAGGCCACGAACCACCGTGTTCCGCAGAATCCCAAGAATCCCACCCGCAACCTCTGGGAAGGGATCGGCATTCCGGCATCCCTGGCCGACCGTCCGGTGATCAACGTCGATTGGGCCGATGCCGACGCCTACTGCAAGTGGGCCGGCAGGCGATTGCCGCGGGAGGCCGAATGGGAGAAGGCCGCCAAGGGCAACAATGATTGGCGCTTTCCATGGGGCAACGTGGAGCCGACCGACGGACACCTCAATTTCAACCAGAAATGGGTCGGCGAAAAGACGCTGATGCCGGTGGGCAGTTATGAGAAGGGTAAGAGTCCCTATGGCGTGTATGACATGGCGGGAAACGTCTGGGAATGGGTCAACGACTGGTACGATGCGAGGTACTACGAAAAGAGCCCCGACAAGAATCCTCCGGGCCCGGACAGCGGCGAGAAAAAGGTCATTCGGGGAGCCGGCTGGCAGAATGAGACGCCCACAGTCCGTATCTTCACCCGAGTGGACAGCGACCCGACCATGAGAAATGAATCGACCGGTTTCCGGTGCGCGATAGATGCGAAGTAACTCAGCCGGCCGGGTAACCGGTGGTTGAATCACGGAGTACGATGGCCAGTGCAGGGTTTAACGGGCTGACCGTCGCCGCGTTTGAATCGCGCATGGCGGCGGAAATGACGCGACTGATCGAGCGCCACGGCGGCAAACCGCTGGTGGCGCCGGCCTTGCGGGAAATCCCGCTCGAAGACAATTCTGTCGCGCTCCGGTTCGGTGAGCAGCTGCTGACCGAAGGTCTCGACGTGCTGGTCCTGCTGACCGGGGCCGGCACGACCACTCTCTTCGAAATCCTGCACAGCCGTCACGCCAAAGACACGATCAAGAACGCTTTGGAAAAGACGGTGCTCATTGCGCGCGGCCCCAAACCGGTAGCCGCACTCAAAGCCCTGGGATTCCAACCGACGTTGACGGTCCCGGAGCCCAACACCTGGGTGGATGTCGTCTCCACATTGGACGCCCACCGGCCGGTTACAGGGTTACGCGTGGCGGTGCAAGAATACGGGCTGCCGAACCGCGACTTGGTGGAGGCGTTGAAGCAGCGCGGAGCCACTGTGGTTTCAGTCCCCGTCTACCGCTGGGCGCTCCCGGAAAACACGGCTCCGCTCAAGCAGGCCATCAGGCAGATTCTGGACGGGCAGGTGCAGGTGATGCTGGTGACCAATGCCGCACAGATTGATCATGTGATGCTGGTCGTCGAGCAAGAAGGAAAGACGGAGGAGTTCAAAACGATCTGCCGGAAACTGGTCATCGCGTCCATCGGTCCCACCGCCGGCGAACGCATCCGCAGTCACGGGCTCTCCGTAGACTTCGAACCGTCACACGGAAAAATGGGGATTCTGGTAAAAGAGACGAGCGAGCAGGCCCACTCGCTTATGGCGAGGAAAGCGGGCGCGTGACGGGAGGAAGCTTGACGGCTACTCCATGCTCAATCGTGAATGATATGTGCCCTCGCTGTGCGCCTCGGTTGGCATAGGCTTCGTAGACTCTGCCTTCCTCCAACGCGACGAGGTGATTGCCTGAGGAGCCCTGGATGAAAAACCCGCGTGGCACCTCGCCGAACCGAATCGCTCCCACTGCGAGAGCATCAATCTCCGGCAACTCATCCAGCGGTTTGAGCAGTTTCTTGCCGTCTTGCATCCTGTACAGCGATGACTCTTCGTAGGTCGCAACCTCCCATCTCTCGCCGGAGTAGTGAGAGACGACTCCGAACCGGCTTAGAGGTGCAGGATCCGGTGCATCGTTTTCGTGAACGATGAATAGAACTGATCCGTCCTCATTCACAATCTCGATGTTGAGATCCTCAATCTGACAGGCCGCCAGCAGCAAAACAAGGCTCATCAGGCCTGAGACGAGCTGATTGGTCCTTCGCTGTGTGGGAATTGCCAGGTGAGGCACCTCCGACTACTTCGCTTCGGTCGACTGTCCTGAGGCCCCTTCGTTCACATCCCGCGCACAGCGGAACCCCATCCAGTTCATCTTGGTGTTGGGATCCGTGCCATTGCGCTGCGCGACGCGGACACTGGGCGTGCTGTCGATCCAACCGCCTCCGCGAAAACCCCGCTGACTTCCGGTCTCAGGCCCTTTCGGGTTCTTGTCCGGCCCGGTGCTGTAGTATTTCGGGTCGTACCAATCCGCAATCCATTCCGACACATTGCCGGCCATTTGAAGCACCCCATAAGGGCTGGCGGCATTGTCGTACTTGTCCACGGAAATGATGGGTGGATAGAGCAGTAACCGCTCCGGACGATCACGCACCGGTCCTGACAGACCCGTCCGGCCGAAGTTCGCTCGCGAGAGTCCGGCCATCTGATTCCCCCAGGGGTAGATGCGCCCGTCCTCACCGCGCGCGGCCTTTTCCCATTCCGCTTCGGTCGGCAACCGTTTCCCCGCCCACTTGCAGTAGGCCTCTGCGTCGAACCATGACACGTGCATGACCGGGTGACTGACCATCGTCTCTTGAAAATTCCCTCCGTCGTACTGCCAATCGATGAGGGGAGCCAGATCCGACGCCAGCACAAATTTCAAAAACTGCACCGTGGTCACTTCGTATTTGTCGATCTCATAGGCGTCCAAATAGACTTTCCGCTGCGGGAACTCCGCCAGATAGGAATTCTTGTCGACCTTTCTATCGCTTCCCATGAGGAACTCGCCCGCCGGGATACGGATCATCTCGTCATGCGCCGGCAACTTGGCGCGTTCCATCGCCAGCTTCTTGCCTTCCGGCGTCCATTCACGAACGACATCGGCAACATCCAGCGCATAGAGGGACCCGCTCATTCCCAAGACCACCGCACTCATAGCCCACAGGGTCGTTCCTAGCTTACGCACGATGAGACTCCTTTATCTTCGACTCACGCATTACATCGGCTGCTGATTCGGTTCCGCGGCAGCCGGCTGGTGATCGAACTCTTCCAATGGCTCGAAATTGAGCGGCAACTGAAACAGATAGTCGATCAGGGGCCTGAATTTGACGTGCTGGTACTCGACAATCCAGCTCCCGTCTTTCTTGGCCAGTTTCATCGGAAAGTGGATATCGGTCGCAAGCCATTGATAGTAGACTTCCGTCCGCTCGCCATCCTTCACCGTCACTTCATAGAGCGTGGTCGGATGCCCCTCGCGCGTTTCCGTCCCGATCTCTTCGCGCGACACCTCCCCTTCCAGCCGCTCCGTGACCTTCAGATCCTGCTCCGCCTGGTACGGCACAGTCTTGAAGTGCTTCATACGCGACAGCAGGAGCCAGACCACCTTCTTGTCTTTGCGCACAATGCTGATGTTGACGGGCCCCATCGTGTGATGTTCGATCCGCCACATGTTGTCCCGATAGAAGATGTTGGACTTTTGAGTTCGACCATTGATCTTGGTGATTTGATCGGCCGTAAACTCCAGCGCCCCGGCCTCCACGGCAGCCAGGCTCCAGAGCACCGCCAGCACTGTCACCAACCTGCCCATCCACATCCCGCGTATCCTACCGATGCCCGATCCGCTTTTTCCAGCCCGCTTGCGACACATGACGATGCTCCTACTCTCGGCCTCCGAATGACCCCTGTTGATCCATCACCCCACACCACCCATCAGCCTACGACCCCGAGCCGCCAGTGAAGCGGCCGAGGGACCGGCCAGAACGAGAACCGGATGCCCGGGGGCGTCCTCCCGCGCCTCAACCATCTGCTGTGTCGGTGATAACCGGCATCACGGAGAGGGCGTCCCGCAGCGCTGATTCAGAGAGACCTCGCTGCATGCGCCGCGGCTGGATTCGCCTGCCCGGCATGGTAACCGGGCAGGCATGCGGCCTCTGAGAGAGGGGATTCGACTTACGACTTGGCCTTAATACACTCGATGTCCAGCTTGATAAAGACCTCGTCTCCAACTACCAGTCCTCCGCTATCGAGGGCCTTGTTCCACACCATGCCGAAGTCTTTCCGGTTCACTTTGCCTTCGGCCGTAAATCCGGCCCGGGTATTCCCCCACGGATCCTTGGTGACCCCGTTGAAATTGCCCGTGAGCGTCACCTCTTTCGTCACCCCATGCAGAGTCAGATCACCGACGGCGGTATAGCCGTCGCCCGTCTTTTTGTAGCTCTTCATTTTGTACGTGATCGTCGGGTATTTCTCGACATCGAAGAAATCGGGATTGCGCAGATGCGCGTCGCGCTTTTCATGGTTGGTCGTCACCGAGGCTGTCTTGATCGTCGCTTCAAGCGCCTTGACCGTCCCGGCGTCGGGGTCCATTTCGATAAATCCGGTGTAGTCTTTGAAATGCCCGGTGGTTTTTGAAATCACCATATGGGCGACTTTGAACTCCACGATCGAATGATCCAGATCCACATCGTATCGCGCCGTCTCGGCATGCCCGAACGTCGCGCCGAACAGCACCGTTGCGCCCATACACCACATGGCCATCGCACGACCGATCCGATTCGTCATAGCTACTCCTTTGCAGGACCGCTTCCGGCGGTACCTTCCTTCGGTGATGGGGGCACGACAGGCTTGGACGGCTTTTTCTCGACCGTCATTTGCACATCGCGGGTCGCGACTTTCGCCCCCGTTCGCATGCGCACATGCACATCGACGACATCGCTGCTGATATCCGGCGGTATCGGAGGGAACGGATGGGCGTGGATGATCGTTTGCAACCCGGCGTCGTTGACATCCCGCGCGCCCGAGCCTTTCTCCAACTGAATCAACTGCGCCACACCGCTTGCATACATCTTGAAATGCACACGCACCGTCTCGCTGCTGGGAGCCCGGCGGATAGAGCGTATCTGCCGGCTCCAGTTCCGGCTGATTAAATCGCTGACTTGTTTCCAATAGGCTTTGGATTCTCCGGGGGGCGGCAAGGGTAAGAGATCTTCCTCGGCGATGGTCGCATTCACCGCCATCACCTGCTCCGTCGCCTTTTGTACGGCCTCGGCATCGGCTTCAGGACTCTCGGCAGGCGGCCCGGGGACGACCTCGGTTTCGGCTTCTTCGACCGGCCGGTCGCCGAGCGTGACATAGACATCACGCTTGAGAAACTCTTCGAGCCCCGTGATTTTGGCGCGAGCAAACGACACCCGAATCCGCACGGCCTTCGGATGCACGGTGGTCCGGCTCTTCAATATGGAATTGGGCTCCAGAATCGCCGTGCCCTGAAAGACCGCGGGAGCGGCGTCTTCGCTCAACGACACCGTTTGACTCTGAAAGCCGGGAGACTCGATGATCGCCATGACGGACTCGGTTCCTGCGGGCACCCCGCCAAGGGTGATGCCGAGCACGACATCCTTGCCGACCTGGACCGATCCATCCGGCTCCGTGCTGACCAGTTCAAACTGGGCCCACCGCTTCGCAGGCGTCGGCGTCGAGGCGGGAGAGGCAGCAGCTACGACCGGGGCAGCCAAGATCAGAAGGCCTAGCGCAAGCCAAAATCCGCCGAGAGCCGGGCCCGGAACCCTGCCGAACGTGTATCGCATCATCGCATCCTACCCAGGAGCCCTACCCAGTTCAACCCGTATTTTGCCCCGGCGATTCGGGCGAACCGCATGTTCACATTCAGGCCAGAGACCACCTAAATGGACCTGGTCGGGCAAGTTCTCGCTTCGGCTAGGCAGATGGGTGACAATCAGTCGGCAGCGCGCAACCGGGCCCGAGCCAACTGCGATCACATATTCCAGGCGCATCACTCGCATGCTGTTCAAACAGACCATCCAGCAAGGCCGCAGCAAGCGAAGCGGCGAATCGTACACGTGTCGTACGGTGAGCCACTGAGGTTCACGACGCGCTGAATACAGCGCGTCACGCTGGTGAACGCCGCCGAGACAGTGAGGCGGCAGTGTCTTGCGAGAACGCCGCTGGCGGACTGTTTCAACGGGTTGCTAGGCATTTTCGGCGGTCTTGTTATAATGGGCCCATGCGCGCACTCGTGAAGACCGCCGCTCAACCGGGGTTGACCTATACCGATCGCCCGGATCCCGCACCCGGTCCATCTGAGGCCGTCATCCGGGTCAAGGCCACGTCACTGTGTGGAACCGATGCCCACATCTATAACTGGGATGCCTGGGCCCACAGCCGCATTCATCCTCCCAGGACGATCGGACATGAAATGTGCGGCGAGGTGGTGGCCGTCGGGGCGGATGTCACGCTCGTGTGCGTGGGCGACTATGTCGCGGCTGAATCGCACTTGACCTGCGGCGCCTGCTTTCAATGCCGCACCGGCCAGGCCCACGTGTGCAAGAACTACCGGATTCTCGGCGTCGATCTGGACGGCTCGTTTGCCGACTACGTCGTGCTCCCTGAAACCGTGCTTTGGAAAACATCCCCGGACATTCCGCCTGAGCTGGCGTGCCTACAAGAACCTTTGGGCAATGCCGTCGATGCGGCCCTGGTGGAAGACTTGACCGGTCACACCGTCCTGATCACCGGCTGCGGCCCCACCGGCCTGTTCGCCGCGGCCGTCGCCCGCACCGCCGGAGCCGCCACCATTATCGCCACCGACGTCAGCGATTACCGCCTGAGCCTGGCCAAACAAGTGGGCGTCGATCACGTATTCAACGCCAAGAGCGACGGCGCGGAGGCCATTGCCGCAGCGATTCTCGATATCACGAGGGGAGAAGGCGTCGATGCGTCGTTGGAAATGTCCGGACACCCCACAGCCTTGCACCACGCCTTCCGCTCGGTAAAAAACGGCGGTCGCGTCACGCTGTTCGGCATTCCCACCGGCCCCGTCACCTGCGATCTCGCCAACGAGGTCATCTTCAAAGGCATCCGAGTCCATGGGATTACCGGTCGTCGCCTGTTCAGCACCTGGTATCGCCTGGCCGGTCTCTTCAAAGCCGGCCTCAATATCCGTCCGGTCCTCACCCATACCTTCCCCCTCAAAGACTTTGCCCAAGGATTTGAATTGATCAAATCCGGCCAATGCGGCAAAGTAGTCCTGTTTCCATAGTTCCTCAGGAGTGAGGACGCTGCGGCTTCCTGTTCACATCTGACGTTTCACCTCTCACGAGGATCATGGCCTACACCTCGCTCAAAACAGCCGCCGAGCAACAACTGGCCGAGATCCGTGCAGCCGGTCTCTACAAGACCGAACGGCAGATCCTGAGCCCGCAGAGCACCGAGATTCATGTGGCACAGGGGGACGTCGTCAATCTCTGCGCAAACAACTATCTCGGGCTGGCGAATCATCCGGAGGTGAGACAGGCGGCCGCCGACGGACTCAGAGAATTCGGCTATGGCATGGCTTCCGTGCGATTCATTTGCGGAACGCAACGACTGCACAAAACACTCGAACAAGCGATCAGCACCTTCTTAGGCACTGCGGACACCATCCTCTATAGCTCCTGCTTCGACGCCAACGGCGGACTGTTCGAAGCCCTGCTCGACGAGCGGGATACCATCATCAGCGATGCCTTGAACCACGCGAGCCTGATCGACGGCATTCGGCTCTGCAAAGCCGCCCGTCTGCGCTATGCCCATGCCGACATGGCCGAGTTGGAAACACGACTGGGGGAATCGGCATCGAGCCGCGTGCGCATGATCGTGACCGACGGGGTGTTTTCAATGGACGGCGATCTGGCGAAGCTGGACCGCATTGTGGAGCTGGCCGATCGATACGATGCTGCCGTGGTCGTCGACGACAGTCATGCCACCGGAGTGTTGGGAAAAGGCGGACGCGGCACCCCGGACCATCTCGGAGTCGCCGGGCGGATCGACCTCGTCACGAGCACCCTTGGCAAGGCGCTGGGCGGGGCAACCGGAGGATTTACCACCGGCAGGCAAGAACTGATCGAGCTGTTACGACAACGCTCACGGCCCTATCTCTTTTCGAATAGCTTGCCCCCAGTCATCGCCGCAGCGGCACTGAAGGCCATTGAGTTGGTGGAACGAGGCGACGACCTGCGCCATACCTTGATGGAGCAGGCCCGCTGGCTCCGGGGGCAGCTGACCGCTCTCGGCTTCACCCTCGTGCCCGGCACCCATCCCATTATTCCGGTCATGCTGGGGGAAGCAACGATAGCGACACAGATGGCCGACCGCCTGCTACAGGAAGGGATCTACGTGGTGGGATTCAGCTATCCGGTCGTACCGAAAGGACAGGCTCGCATTCGCCTGCAGCTGTCTGCAGCCCACACCCGCCCGCAACTTGAGCGGGCTGTCGCCGCCTTCGCGAAGGTGGGTCGCGACCTCAGGGTGATTGAATAACCGTTATTCCCTGATCGCGTTTCGCCGTTTCTGAATGTAGGCGTTCTTCACCGCCGTATACAGATCAAGAGTCGCTTCCTCGACCCCCTGAAACTTCTCTAAATTCAACGAGCGATCGTTCACGATCTCCCCCACGCGCATACTGCTCTGAGCGATTGTCGAGGTGGTCCGATTGTAATGGGCGACCAGCGATGGAACACCGTTCACTTCGATAAGGGGAAAGACCATCCAATTAATCGGATTGAGAGCGATGTCTCCGATATATCCAAAGAAATCCCTTACCGTGAATGGCGGAAGGAACGGTACCACCAGATAAGGCCCTGGTTTCACACCGTAATAACCCAATGTCTGCCCGGTATCTTCTTCAGGCGTCGTGATGTCCATATACTTCGCGACATCGACCAGCCCACCTAATCCGAAGGTGCTGTTCAGCAGGAACCGGCCGACCTCGGTGCCGGCACCGGATAATTTGCCCTGGGCGAGATTGTTGATCAGCCGGGACGGAAAGCGGATGTTATAAAACAGGTTACTGATCCCGATCTGCACCGGGTTAGGCACCACCGCGTTATACCCCTGCGCAGCCGGCTTGAGGACCCAGCGGTCCACTTGCCGATTGAACTCGAACACTTTCGTATTGAGCGGCTCCCAGGGGTCATACTCTTCTCCCCCCGCAGGCTCGTCGCTCTTGGCAAACGGGTCGTAAAACGGATCTTCAGCCGGTTCGACAGTCGGTTCCGTAGCCGCAGACGGAGCGCTCTTATTCGCCGCCAAAATCACATCGGACGAGACGGCTGGAGCGGCGGCGACCTGAACTGTTTCCCCACCGACGGCTCGGAACTCCGCTCGTGCGTCTGATTTAACCCCGACACCTGTATTCAATGTGGTTGGAGACGGCCCGCCGGCACATCCCACCACCATCAAGACCACGACCGCAGACGCAACCCCAAGGAACCTGCTCGCACTCACCCCTATCCGATGCACCATGCCTCCTCACCGAGAGCCCATCATGCCCGATTCGACTGAACCGCCGCACCTATCCAGTGCGGCAAGCGGACACACTCTAGCAGAATATACGGACAGCTGCCAGATGATGACGAGGCCTCATGCCGACCTCACGGCCGAGCACGCGATCGCTCCATCGCATCTTACCAAGCGAGTCCATGCTGACCAGAAAAAACGCAGAAGGTGCGGAGCGCCTCTCACCACCTCAGCGACCGAGCGCCGCGGCAATGAAGGCGGACAGTTTGGCAAAATAGGCCCGCCCGCCGACCGACGGCACATCGTTGTGATCGGCCCCGCGCACGATGTAGAACTCCTTCGGCGCTTTCGCGGCGACAAAGGCCCGTTGGCCCAATTCGATCGGGATAATGTCGTCACGATCTCCGTGCACGAACAGCTTGGGCAATGACAGATGTGGGAGCCGATCCTCTAATCGAAACGAGGCTCCCAGCAGCCAGTGCAGCGGCAAACCCATATAATGATGGCGGGCCACGGCCTCGATCGAAGGGAAGCAGGACTCCAGCAACAGCCCCATGGCAGGCCGCTGCGTCGCCAGTTCCCCGGCCACCGCGCCTCCCAGCGAGCGACCGAAAATCACCAGACGTTCCGGCCTGATTCGACGAACGCGCGTGAGATAGTCATAGGCCCCGATCGCATCCTGATACAGCCCGTTTTCCGACGGCCGCCCCTGGCTCCTCCCATATCCTCGATAATCGAAGAGAAACACCGAGAGCCCCAACGGATATAGGGCACGGAGATTGTCCAACCGATGGACCATATTGCCGGCATTGCCGTGACACCACAGCAGGACCGGAGAAGCAGCAGACTGCTCCGCATACCAACCGAACAGTTTCGTCCCATCGGCAGCCTGAAACCAGACATCCTCCAACGGCACGCCGCCGGCCGCGGACCAATCGCCCTCTTTCCACGGCTCCGGATGATAGACAAAGAATTGATCGAGCAGACTCATGGCAGCTTAGAACCGCAGCCCAACCCCGACCACTCCATAATGAACGCGAAAATCTACCGCGAGGCCGTCCCAATGGTAGTTGGCAGAGAAGTAGCGATACTCTCCGAAGACATAGACCTTCGGGCTGACCATGACCTGAGCCCCCGCCAGATACTGATGCCCGAATGCGCGCGCGGACTCGAAATCCTTATCGGCCCGCCCGATGATATTGGGATTGAGCAACGTCCCATGCGACCAGCCGCCACCGATCCCGATGTAGGGCGTCACAACCTCCCCCGGATACCGGAGCACCAGGTTGACCATGGTATTCAGCACCAGCAAGCTTGAGCGCCCGGTCCCATTGTTGTGTCCGTTCGCCGTATTCGGGAAGGAAAGTGCGCCGCCATGCCCGTAGGAATCAATCTCGATACCGAGCATCCGGCGCGTGGCATGTGGGAAAAGGCCGATTTTCAACCCCGCGCCGAAGCCATGCTGAACTGAAGCCGGCACCGTATCGCCCTGGTTGAAGAGGGTCTGGTCCCTCGGCCAACTCCCCAGCAAATACCCGCCCAGATCGATTTCGCCGAATTCCGCGCTGCCGGCTGCGAGCGGATGCCAGAGGGAACCTAAGAGAAAACACAGGAAGATGGGAAGCCACATACACGTCGTACCGTACCATGTAGGAGGCCACTGAACGAAGAAAGAAAAAAGGGTCTTCGGGAGAGTATCCCGAAGACCCTTTCTCAGAGGGATAACTAACCGGATCAGCTGCCCTTAACGATCGTGCACCATTCGCCAAGGATGCCGAGAATGTTCTTCGCCGAGTGATCAACCGACGCCACCGTGGTGATCCCGCCGGCTGCTTTCGCCGCCGAGACGCTGGCATCACCCGTTGCTACCCAGCCCAGAATCGAGGTACCGCAGGCCTTACCTTCCTTCGTGGCGCTGTTGTGGGTCGTGGCCACATCGCCGTACTTCGTTTCATTGTAGATTCCACCCGCCATCGGAGACGCCACGATCTGACAGCCCGTGAGGCTGAGATACGCTGCGCTGATCAAGCTCAGAGAAAACAAGACGGTCACCTTCTTCATAAGTCCTCCCTCTCGAGGTTAGTTGATGGCGCCCACCAAGTTGGGGCTCTACGTGGCGGGAGTATAGGTAACCTCCACAGCCTTGTCAATCGCAAAGCCGGTTCACGCGCAAGAGCCGTTGAACAGAACCGTACAAACCCTAGGGCCTTACGGCCCCCCCCTGCGGAAGGGTCCGTTGATGGATGGCCTCAAAAGGTGACGCCAAGCCCGAGCGCGACAATGTGGGTTCGAAAGGTCAGCGATGTGGTTGGGCCCGACACTCCAGAGGAACTCTCGCTCTTCCAGTCATATGCAGATCCGAAGTATTTGTACTCACCGAATACATACACTTTCTTATTCACATACGCGCGCATGCCGGCGAGAAACTGATAGGCAAAGGCCACGTCACCGGCTTTTCCAGTCAATGCCCCGGAGTTAGTCTGAAAGTTGATATCACGAAGGTGAGCTAACGAGGCACCGGCACCGGCACCGACGTAAGGCTGAAGAATCTCACCGGGGTAACGGGCCAGGATATTAACCATCCAATTCAACACCAACATATTGGCGTCGGCGCTGGGAAATGCTCCTCCTGAAGTCTTGAGCTTTCCACCATGTCCAAAAAATTCGCCTTCCAATCCAAGGACGCCGCCCAATGCTCCTGGATAGACACCCGCTTTTAGTCCGGCTCCCCCGGAACCCTGAATATTGGTCCCCCGAAACGTCTCGTTTGAAAACCCGTTGCCTCCAATCGACAGATTCTTATCGATCGGAAAGGTGCCCAGTAAATAGGGGGCAAAATAGGCTTCGGTCTTCCTAGGTTCTTTGATGGAAATATCCGCGGAAGGAGGCTCCTGTGCGGCAACAACTTGAGGCCCCAAAAACTCACTACTACACATGAGACCCATGACGATCAGTAGCCAGACCTTTTTCATGTAGGCTCCTTCTAGAATTCACCCAGGAGGTGACCAGCCTGGGCAACCCTAGCAAACCTCATGTGACCGTCAAGTCATTCCATGGAAGCATAGCAGTTGATACGGGAGTTGAATCTCAGCAGATTTGACCAACACGTGGTGTAGACGAAAGGCTGGATCATGGCTTTTGCAGTGTGTATCAGTTCGGAAATGACGGTGGGCGGCTCAACCTTCACGCCTCACTCGGTCGGAAAATAACTCGGCAGACCTTCTCCTCTTCTGCAATTCCTACAGCCACCACTTTAAAGGAAGGCCAAACCCTCTGAGAAGGTCATTTCTTGACGCCATACCACTGGGTGCTAGGGTTAAAGTATCGGCTGTATGCCCGTCTCCTGGAAGATGGCGTAGGCTTACTAGAACCTCCATCACTTACCATTGCAGAGGAACCATCATGAGTCGGCATCATCGTAAGTTGCTATGTGCTCCGCTCATCCTCGCTGCATACACCTTACTTTCCGGCTGCGCCACGATCGTTCACCTGGGTGGCAACGAAGAACTCAACGTTTCCTCGGAACCGGCCGGCGCGAAAGTCGTCATTGATGGGACGGAACGAGGCCTCACGCCTCTGGCCACCAAGGTCGAGCGCAAAAAGGACCATGCGGTGGTGCTGACCAAAGAAGGATTCGAGGAGAATCAGTCGAGAGTCGAAAGCCACCTTTCCTGGTGGGTAGCGGGAAATGTGATTCTAGGGGGATTGGTCGGAATTCTGGTTGATGTCTTGAGCGGTGGCGGGTATACGATCGAACCCGACGCGGTGGCCGTCACGCTTAAGCCAATCGAAGGCGTGGCCACATCCGCAGCGCCCTCCCTCTCCAGTCTGACCCAGTCGCCACCTATTCCCTAATCTCCGAAATTTCCAGTCCGCCGTGCAGGCAAGCTAAAAAAATGCCTGCACGGTGAACAGTACATCATTGTCGTGATCGCGGTGACTGTACTCCAGGCGAAGCGCCCAATTCTGCGCGAGTGTATACCGCTGGCCCACCGACCAGCGCACATCGTCGGTCCTTTCACCCAACGCATACCGCAAGTAGCTGGTCGAAGCCAGCAGTCGCCACCGCTCAGCCAGATCGGCATAAAAGCCGACCGACGCTCCTCCGCCGACCCGATGCCTCTCCTCATAGGCTCGACTGTAATTCCCCTCCACCTCAGCAAACGCAAACCATACTTCTCGGCGGAGCATATGTGTTTCCGCGGCCGCCCCGATGCCGCCGTTGAAATTCCAGTTACTGCACAACTGGCATTCGCGATGGCTGATTGTCTGCATGCCAATATTTAACTTCCACGACGGCGCATGAAACAGACTATCGATCGGCGAAAGCGACAGCACGTTCAGCAGGGTGGCCCGTTCGATTCTTGTCTGGTCCGCTCGATTGTAATGGCGCACACTGATCGAGCCCACTTCGATCTGCGCATCCGGGGTATAGCCGGGTTCCGGATCCAGCAGATCGTGATACGCCATCCGCACACCAACCTCTTCGTAGCTGTCGTCATTGCGCCAACCTGTCCCCAGACTTGCGCGCGATGTCTTGTGCCCCAGCTCCGGCTGCATGGCGAAGGGAGCAATCGAGAGATCCTCTGACGGAATTCGCAAGAGACTCCGTGCGGTCAGGATCTGCCGGTTGTGATCTCGAGCCGTCGCCGCCTGCGCCTCGTCGCGCTCAGCCTTGTACCGCACATAGTCGGACGCGACATCCAGCACGAACGCCTGGCGGGAGAGCGGCAGACTCCGAACAGCCTCCGATTGAGCGGCCGACGCATCGCCCACCAATTGTTTCACCAGCCTATGCTCCGAGTCCGTCAAGTGTTCTCGTTTACGACGAATGAGCGTCACACGGGACGGGCGAAAAGCAATCTCTTGGACGAGGCTCGCCTCGGCGGCAAGCACTCGAACCGTGTCGGCCGGAATAGTCCAGAAACGGAACCGTTCGATGAGGTGCAGCGAGGGATCCGCATACTCCAGCAACGACAACAGGTGGTACGAACAATTTTCCTTGAAGAAAAAATAGTCAAACGACGCGTTCCCAAGTTCCCAGGCGTGCATGAGGAGCCGGCGGATCTGCCGATCGTCAAAATTCAGTCGATACTCCCAGATATCGCGATTTTCGATGTCCCGATATTCCTGCACCTTCAGGTAATAGGGGGCGGTGGAGAACTGCCCCCGGTAGCCGCCGAAAATGCCGCGCACCGGATAGGCGAGACCTTCATCCGGAGGGACGTCGGCCGCAAAGTTGATTGTATAGGCCAGCAAACGAGTCTGAGCGGTTTGTCCTTCTTGATCGATGCGCAAGAAGGTGTGGCCGAACATGGAAGCCGGATTGTTCATGAAGGCCGACGGGAACACGAGCGTGATGGATCGAGCATGAAACTCCTCGATCCATCGTTCGAACCGTTCGCACGGCATGGGTGGGAGCTGAATCGGGTCGAACCGCAGTTGCTCCCCCAGCCAGGCATACCGCGCGACAAACGCACACTGAGCCGGCTGCTTGGAGCGACCGACCAGCTCCGGCGAAAAAAACTGTCTCAGCGTCGCATCAAGTTCCGCCTGGGGATCGGTTTTCCCCTCCGGCGCGAGAAAGAACCCGGGGTCGTCCTGCTCACTCGTGTAACCGCCGAACAAATTGGCACGATAGTGCAACAGGAGATGCCATTCGCGCGCATCCGCCAATCTCGCCTGGCGGGCCTGTTGAAGGAGTTGCGTCAAATAAGGCGTGGGCGGATCTTCCGCCGAGACAGAAGTCGCGAGCAAAAAAATGACTACCAAAGGAAACAGGATGGGCACGATGGGAAGCAGAAAGGCGAACAGGGCTCCGGCCGATGACCGGAGCCCTGGCATCATTAGCGGCTGACGGCTTGAGCGAGGACAGGGCTCTTCGACACCGCGTCATTCAGCGTCTTCACCAACGCCACCGACGAGGTTTCACCGTCCTGCACGAGCGCCGTGTAGCGTTCCTGGGTTAACGCGAAAAACGCCGGATGCTGTTCATCCGGAATCCCCATGAGCGACGCCAGGGAGGCCAAATGCTCACCCTTGCCCTGCGCCATCTCCTGCGTCAAATTCTCAAAGTTCAAGAGTGCAAACATGGTGGTCTTCTGATCCGCCATGACCTGCCCATCGTTCGTGCACCCGGACGTCCCGGAGCTGATCCCGAAGGTGCCGCTGCCGAATGTGCCGTTGGTCGTGGCCATCATGACCTGCGGCGCAATGTTCTTCTGATTCTTATAGTCTGCCCACGCCAGCTTCCCGAGACCGCAACCTGGTCCGGTATCAGGATTCGCTGCCATGGCCAACCCGGCCTGGGACGCCACCGCCACCACACCCAACGCAACGATCAATTGTCTCAGCATAAGTCCTCCTCCTTTACACAAGTGAATGACTCCGCCCGATGGTCCCCATGAATGACCTGCTCATTATAGCCAACGCTCCCCACCATGTAGAGCAAAAAATCCTGCACGCGGACTGGCCACCTCACTCCGCCCGATCGGCCAGCACAATGTGCCGCGCGTCGATAGTCCCTGCATCGAGCAGGAGCAGGCCCACCGCGCGCGGGAGACGAAACCGTTTCGGTCCCGCCGACCCGGGATTGAACAACAACACCCCCTCCTGCCATTCCGCCTTCGGTTGGTGGGTATGTCCGTAGACACAAATCGCCGGCCGCGTCCGTGCCAAGAATTCAGCCCCCCCACGGGTCAGTCGCCCCCCTTCATACAGCCGGTGATAGAGAGCCACCCGATGCCCCGCCAGTTCGAGCACCTGCTCAACCGGAAACCCGCTGGCCTCGAACCCATCCACGTTGCCGGATACGACTGTGACCGGAGCAATCTGTGTCAGCAGTTCGATGACGCCGCTCTTGCCGATATCGCCGGCGTGAAGGATATGGTCGACCCCGGAAAAGTGCTGGAGTAACGACCGGTCGAACAGTCCGTGCGTATCCGACACCACTCCGATCCGCATCCGCAGCTCCGCGACTATTTTTTTGGTTCGGACGCGCCCAGTGAATCCTGAACGCTTTTCCACTCGAAGGTGAACGGCTCGGAGGTCTGCTTGGGCAATGCGGCCAGCTCCGCTTTCAACCGCCCGGCGCGGGCCGCGCTCATGGGGTGCGTGGAGAAGAGCTCCACACGTTCCTTGTCTTTTTCCGAAAGACGTTCAAAAAACCGGATCATGCCGTCCGGGGCGATTCGTGCATCGGCCAAGAGGCGAATGCCGGTGACATCCGCTTCCGTCTCCTGCTCGCGGCCGAACTTCAATGTGGCCAACTCCAAACCCAGTTGCCTGGCTAGCCCGATCAGACCTTGCTGATCTCCCACGAGAATACTCACCACCGCGGCTAATCCCATCATCTTTACGAGCCGTTCCATCCCATGCCGCTGCAACACGTGGTTCAACTCATGACTCAACACTCCGGCCACTTCTTCGCCGCTCTCCGCCTTCTTCATCAAGCCGGTGAACACCACCACATAGCCCCCCGGCAACGCAAACGCGTTCACCACCGGGCTCTGCACCACCGACACCTGAAACGTATAGGGGTTGTTGGGAATCTTGGCCGTCATGCGCTGGGTCATTTCCTGCACCGCGCTGACGGCCGGGCCGTCCTTGAGCACCGTTTCTTTGGAGAGGACGTCCTGGTAGACCGTTTCGCCGAGCTTCTGTTCCCACTGAACCGGTATACGGGCGACCGCCCATTCGACGATCACATCCGACCCGAACCACAGCATCAATCCCAGTCCGACCACCACCCCTACGGCACTGCCCCACAAGGCACGATGGCTGTGGCGCGCCCGACGAACCTGCTCGGCCGCCCGTTCCACATGCGCCATCAATGCAGAGGGAGCGGCGCGTCGAAACGCGATGATCAATGCCGGATCCTTGAGATACAACGTCCGGACCGATGCGCCGGCTCCCCACGACACCACCAGCTGATCATGATCCAGCCCCCCCGCCTCAACGGACATGGCCGTGAATGCGATGGCCTCTTCGACGAGCGGAGAGTTCCCGACCGGAGCCATGGTCAGACCATCCGCCCACACCGTGACATGACAAGGCGCACCGGCGGCAGGCAGGCCATCACCGAAACAGAGCGCGTTGGGAGTAGTCTTCATCGGATTCGATCTTGCGGCTGATCAAAATGGTTGTGAACGAGGCCGCAGGTGAACGCAAACCGGAGGCGTACCCTCAGCGGTATGTTGAGGATTTGTCGTGAGCCGAGAACGAAGTGCACGAGCATTTTGACCGGCCGCTATTCCGAAACAGGGATGAATTGTCGTATCCAATTCCCAAAACTGCCGGGATTGCGGCTTTGGATGTAGACCACGCCGGGGCCACGGAAGCGGCACACCAGCCCTTCACCTGACGTCAAACTGGCAATCCAGCCGGAGGAGGCCTTTTCGATATTGTATGTGGTGGTGGACGTCCAGGCGACCAGGTGGCTGTTGTCGACGATATACTCTTCGTTCGGCTTCAGCTCTATTTTGTGGATCGCCCCGAAGCTGTTCAGGATCAGCTGGCCGGTCCCGCCGATCTTCAGGATAAAAAACCCTTCGCCGCCCAGCAGGCCGCGCGTGAGACTTTGCATCTTGCTCTCGATTTTCACTCCTTCCGCGCCGGCCAGAAACCCATCCTTCTGCACCATGTATTCATTCACGCCGTCGAGATCCAGCAAGACAATTTCACCGGGCACGGTCGGGGCCAGGAGCACTTCCCCCGCTCCACGGCTGGCGCGGAGCGTCTGGAAGAAAAACTTCTCGCCGCTGAGCATCTTCCGTGACAAGGCGCCCAGGAAACCGCCCTCCATTTTGCTTTCGATATCGATCGTCGGCGAGGCGGCCACCATGGCGCCGGACTCGGCTTTCACCGTCTCCCCTTCGTTCAGATAGACGCGCACCATCGGAAATGCCCCGGGATACAGAATCTCACTCTTCATCTCGCGCTCCCTTCTTGAAACCACAGCCCCCTGACGATGCAGCCGATTCTGTGGAATGTCCCCCATCCTGTCAAGTCACGCCCGACTTCCAGCCAGGCACCGTCTTATGCGACCGGCGCGGCCTGCTCAAGATCGGTAGAGTTTACTCCGATAGAGACCACACGGGCACCCTCATGTTCGAATAGGCGAGTCGTCTTCACGACGAATGCCCTGGTGACCGACCACCCGGCTGACGGCATGGACCGTATGCGAGCGTACCCATGAAGAGAGTCGTCATCGAAGAACTCACGACTGGCATGATTCTCGCCAAACCGGTCACCAACAACGCCGGGTTGGTAGTGATTCCTGTCGGCGCCGAGCTGGATGAAGCGACCCTCTCACGATTGCAGCGACTCGGCCTGACGTCCGTCTATGTGGAGGGGGAGTCGGGTGACGCGAGCGGCAAGACGCTCGACGAACTGGAGGCCGAGCTCGACCACCGCTTTCGACTGGTGGCGCAGGATCCGATTCAATGCCAACTACGCGAGGCGATTCGACTCCACCTTCGAACCACGCATGGAATCAGCGACCATCCGGAGGCGACGCCATCGGCATGAACCCATCAGGGAACATTGATCTCCGACGGCGGATCGAGCAAGTCGGTGAGCTACCGACCCTCCCGCATGTCGTCCAAAAACTGGCTTCCATGATCGGCCGCCCCAACGTATCGGCGGAAGAAATCGGGGCTCTGATTGAAAAGGATCAAGTGCTGTCCGCCAAAGTTTTGCGGCTGGCCAATTCGCCGTTTTATGGATTTTCTTCGCGGATCGCGTCGGTCGCCCATGCCGTAGTGGTCCTGGGCCTGAACGTGGTGAAGGGCCTCACCCTTTGCGCGACGGCGTTCGACATGATGCGAAACGCCGGCATGAACGAACTCTGGCGGCACTCGCTCGGGGTTGCGATGACCGCGCATATTCTGGGCACCAAGGCGGCCATGAAAAATCCCGAGGAAGTGTTTGTCGCCGGGCTCCTGCACGACATCGGCAAGGTCGTGCTGTACGTGAAATGGCCCGATGTCGGCCAACAGATCACCGCCGTGACCCGCAACACGTCCCAGCCCCTGATGAACGTGGAACAGGAATTGTTCGAGGTGACCCATGCCGATGTCGGAGGCTGGCTCGCGAGCGCCTGGCACCTTCCGACCAGCCTGCGCGAACCCATTCTCCACCACCACACCCCTGCGGCCGCTCAGGACGCGAAACTCCAAACTGCCATCGTGCACGTCGCCGATGTCCTGGTGAAGGGTCTGGCCTGCGGCAATCCCGGCGACAACCTGGTCCCGCCGCTCTCCCGGCAAGCCTGGGATCTGGTGGGTCTGGACGCGCAGAGCCTCGCCCACTGCCTCGCCCAGGCCTCGGAAGAGTTCCAGACCATCGACGACTACTTATGAGCGGATCTGAACAGAACCGGCGCATTCTGTTGCTGCACAGCGACCCGCTTGAAATCGAACGATTGACAGCGGGATTGAACCGGTCAGGATTTACGGTGGTGGCTGCGGATGCCGGCCGCCTGGCGATGCACGAACTGGTGCATGACCCGCCCTGTCTGGTGCTCGCGGCCGAAGGCACCCACGGCCGGTCGGCAGATACGTTAGCCCGGGACTTGCGCGCCGACCCCTTCCTGGGACGATTGCCCCTGATCATGTTGGTGCGTGATATCCGGGTCAACGATTTGGATTGGGCAACGCTGGGGGTGGACGACTATATCGCCGTCCCTTACCGCCCCGACGAAGTGCCGCAGCGGGTACGCCTCTGCTTGAGCCGGCTTGCACGCTCGCTGGACGCGAATCCCCTTACCAGACTCCCCGGCAACAGCACGATTCTCCATGAAACGACCGCCCGCATCGAAAGCCGGCAGCCCTTCGCGCTGGCTTACCTGGATATCGACAACTTCAAGTCGTTCAACGACCGCTATGGCTATGCACGCGGCGACGAAGTCCTGGTCGTCACCTGCCGCATCCTTACGACCGTGGTGAGTGAGCTCACCGGTACCGACGGATTCGTCGGGCATGTGGGTGGAGACGACTTTGTGTTTATGAGCGCCCCCTCCTCCATCGATGCGATTTGTCAGACTCTCATCAAGCGGTTCGACCTGGTCATTCCGGACTTTTACGATCCGGAGGATCGACAGGCGGGATTCATCGACTCCGTCGATCGCCGCGGCAACCACGAACGATTTCCCATCATGAGTCTGTCCATCGCCGTGGTGACGAATGAACATCGCGTGATCTCCCACCCGGGAGATGTCAGTAAGATTGCCTCGGAATTGAAGAAGGTCGCCAAGAGCCGGCCCGGTAGCGTCTACGTGAAAGACGGCCGGAAAACAGATTCTGCTGATTCAACGCCTGAATCGACCTGTTAGGTGTGCAAGAACACTGTCATGGGGAGAGACCGATCGGCACGCTCCAATGATTACTGTGCCGATGGCCCGCCGGGTGCCTGTCCGCCGCCGTTCACGCCATACTGACGACGAAGTTCACGCCGGTAGGCGCGCCGCTCCTCAGGAGACATGCTTTTGAATTTTTCCCGCAGTTCTTTACGCTGTTCGGGCGGGAGGGATCTGAACCACCGCCGGGCGTCGCGCACCGACTCGCGTTGTTCAGGAGGAAGCTGGCGAAACTGCTGATACCGCTCACGCAGCTGTTGCTGCTGCTCCGGCGGAAGCGTCCGCCATTGCTTGAACCGTTGCTTGGCTTCCTGACGCTCTTCCGGCGTCATCGTCCCCCACTGCTGCGCCCCGTTGCGCAACCGTTGTTGTTTGCGCGGGGGCAGCTGATCCCAGTTGTCACTGAACCGCTGCAGCAGTTGCTGCTCGCCGGGGCTCAACTGGCTCCACGGCACGCCCGCCGGATCGCCCTGCGCCCAGGCAGAAGCCACGCCAGCTCCCAACACAAGTACCCACACAAGTAGCGCTCTCATGGTCCGGGCTGCATCCTCATCGGCTCACGTGGGCCGTTCGAATTGCGATTCGGCTCACGGCCCTTCAACGGGGTTCGGGAACTTGTCGCCGGGCCTCTCGTATCGTCCTTGGATGTCGGACGTTCCTCTCTGGGAACATCCTCGGTGACTTCAAATGGATCCACCCAGCGGCCTGAGTCGTTCTGCCAGGACCCCAGGAAGTCGAGAAAATCGGCATCGATCTCGTCCGGTTTCGGCGCCGGCTCCGGAGCGGCCTGGACCAGAGAGGCACACAGACACAGACCGAGCCACAGCCAAAGACTAACCGGTCGTGGCAGTGCCATCGGCCAGCCAGTGGTAAAATTCGAGATCTTCCGACAATTCGATATTTTCAGGCGATTGCATCAGCTCAAGATCTTCGAGCAGAAGATGGGAGTGGTTCGCACTATTGGATTGCCACGTCCACAGGCTGACGGCCAGTGCCATCATCGACGCCAGCGCCATGCCGCCGGCCCACCTGAGCCAGGGCCGCCGTCGCCGTGAGGCTGCCTCCAGCGCATTCAGCCTGGCACGCTGCACCGACAGCACCGTCTTCTGCTCGAGATCCTGCACACTCTGATCGAGGAGGTGTTTCGCCGTCACCGCGAGCGGATTCCGTTGTTCATCCGATCGTTCGTTCATGGCCAATGCGCTCCCAACCGCGTTCGCAACACCTGCAATGCCCGGAACAAATGCGTTTTGACACTGCCTTGCGAACAGCCCATGGCTTGAGCCGTTTGCGCGACATCCAGTTCTTCCCAGATGCGCAATAGAAACGCCTGCTGTTGCCGCAGCGGAAGGGCTCGCAACGCGACCTCCAACTCCGCACAGGCCCGCTTGCGCTGCACCTCCTCATCCGGCGCTGCGGCGGTCGCATCGGCAATTTGTTCCAGCGGATCTTCTCCCTCCTCCTCATCCTGGGAGACGCGGAAAAATTCCCGCACGCGATTGCGCACCCTCTCGCGGCGATACCAGTCGCGGATGCGACTCTGCAGAATACAGTGGAACAACGGGCCCCATTCCTCCTCGGCCCGTTCGCCATACTTGTGTGCCAGCTTCAACATGGCATCCTGCACCAGATCGAGCGCCTCATCCTCATTCCCCGTGGCGATATGGGCCATGCGAAATGCGCGCCGCTCAATCCCTGCCAAGAACCGATCCAATGCCTGGGTTCGATCCAGTGATCCCACCCTCTCACCCAGGCACAGGCTGCCTGGCTGTCCATCGACGGCAATCTGGGAATGACAGCCGTTCATTCCCACCTATCCACTACCACGCGGGAACCTGCTAGGCCACAATCTTCAATACCTGTCGACACGAGGAACGCCTGCTGCAGGCCCATCCCATAGTGGGCACTTCTCCGAACGCAGACACTGGTGGCCCGGCTGAAGCTGAGATCGGATAGATTTTCGACTCGAACGACCGTGAAATCAAGGAAAGGCAGGCAATGCACCATGGCATCACCGACCATCCCCTCGCCCATCCCCTCTTCCCGTCTATGGCTCGTCATGCCCTCTCCCCTTCCTGGAAGACCGTGTGCTCGGAGAGGACAACGCATCAGGATGCTTCCGGTTGACCGGGCTGAAAGGGAAGGTGGGAGGGAGGGGCAGCAGTAGACCAGAATGTGGGTGAGGGGATCGGGTTACTTGGATTTATCGGCGTCTGCAGGCCGCTTTCCACCGGCCCATGCGACCGAGGGAATCGGCGCTACCAGGTCGTACCGGTCCTGTGCTTCATTGTCCTTCAAGTCCTGGCCGACACTATAGAGGACGCCCTTCTTCATATTCACCAGGATGGGGAAACCGGTGAAGGGGTCGTAGACGCCTTGCCCCGCCTTGGCAATTCTGGTGAGCAGGTCTTGCTCCGGTGGCGTCCGGCGCAACCAGGCCTGCAGGGATGCCAGCCGTAAGCGCGCATCCGTTTCCAGCACTCGACCTGCGTAGGTCTCCCATGTCGGAAGGGGATCCACCCCGACGAGGCTTTCAATGGGATTCATCACCATGTCCCCGATCCCATACGGAGGCGGGTGTACGAACTGAGACTGTTTCGGCAAATCGGTATACCGCCCCTCTGCAGCAGCCTTGCCCGCAGCCTCATAATATTGCGCATAGGCATTGAACCGGCGCTGCTTCGGCAACGGTAACGCTGCCGCGATGGAGCCATAGAACGGCCGGGCATCGGATCGGTCCTCGGTTACCGCTTCGTCCAGCGTCTTGGTGGCCAGCACGAACTGACTCTGCATCGGCCAACGAACCGACTGCTCTGTCTGCTCAAGCGGCCGGGCGAGTTTAGCCAATCGGCTGACGAATCGGTCGTCAAGCTCAGGCCGGAGCAAGAGTCCGCTCATGACCATGACATCATCCTTCATCGCGGCACTGGCCAGCATTTTCACCGGCAATGTCTTAGCCTGCCCCAAGACCGTACGCCAGGCCGTCAAATCGGTCTCAAGTCGTGCAACCCCGGCCTCAACATCCTGTGCAAACCCCTCGGCAATATAGAGTTGATGAGCATAGAGAATCAGACCGCAGTTCGGGGTAATTGGTTGTCCATATCCCCAATCTTCAAAGGGCTTTGTCAGCCACTGCCGGTATCGGCCCATACTGACCTCGGCCCGGGATGCCCATCCCTTCACATCCGTCGCCTCCGCACGCATCTGCGCCGCCGGATCGGCAGTCTTCATCCACTTGCCCATCGACTCCGCCGAAGCTCCCTGATCCCCGCCGGACGATGCTCCCTCACCGGTCAGGCAAGTGTGGGCATAGGCACGATCGGCCCCCTCAACGCGCCGGTCTATCCCGGCCCGTACTGGATCCTGGGACGCCGCGGCGCCGAATCCAAGGAGAAGGACATATCCGTTCTTGCTGGAATCCTGCAATGTACGTTGCGGCACCGACGTCATCGCGCGATAGGCCGCGCCGGGCTGCTCCTCCAGGACGAGCCACGTCAGTGCGACCGCCCCGACCACTCCGCCGATCAGGGCCAGCGTGAGTCCGACCAACGCGAGAGCCATGACGACTAAGGACTGAGTCGTCGAGACTCCGGCTCCCACCAGAGAGGCTACCAGCTCGCCCATTCGAGTCCACGCGCCGGCTCCGGCAGGCTGACTCGGCTTGGGCCGAGCAACAGGCGCGTCCACGGGCATAGGCGCCACAGCTTCCTGTTCGTCGGGCAGGCGTTCCACAGCAACAACGGCGGGCTCCTGTTGCTCGACAGACACAGCAGGAACAGGAGCCGGCGCTTCATCGGAAACGGTCGCAGGGGGATCGGCCTCAACAACTTCATCCGGAACGGGTGCTGCTGGCTTCTTGAGCCAGCGTGTCAGCATGTTCCCGGTTGAGGCGCTCGGAGTCGGCTTAGACGACGAGTCATCCCACAGAATCCGCAGCCCCTCACCTGCATCGGTCTGAGAATCGGCCTGGGCCGTTGAAGTCGGCGCCTGCTCCTCCGAAGAAGCCACAGACTCAGCAGGTGTCTCCAGGAGTTCTTCCGCTGGAGTAACGGCCGTCGCTTGCGTGGGTTCGACCAGAGGGAATACCGGTTCCTCCGTTGCGGCAACGATCGGCGAGGAAGCCGGTGGAAGTGAGACTGTCTCAGGAGCCGGAGTGAGTGATGTCTCCACCGGGGGCTCAGTGAATTCGCTTATGGAAACCCTGTCAACGTCACGAACCTCCACCGCCAATTGAGAGGATGGCTCCTGATCGGTCACCACCATCTCCGGTTCTGATTGAGTCACCTCCGGATCAACCGGCGACAAGGGAGCATCCGGTGCAACCGGCTCGACTCCCGCAACCGGCTGCTCGTCGGCCAGGGAAGGCGTGGCGACAGGAGCGAGGTCCTCGGCGACCGCCTCCGGCGCAGGCTCGGCCATGACATTCTGTAAGCCAAGACTCTCCACGTGCTGCTCCACCGGTAGGACTGGTTCCACAGGCAATTCCGCAACCGCCTCGCCGACCGGGGCCTGAAGCTCTTCGACTACGACCAGCTCCGGTTCCGTCGGCGGCACGTCGGTGCTCACGGCGATGGCAAACTCCGTCACCGGTTCGACTGGAGTAGAACGCGGTTCCTCTAAAACCGTGGCGACAACCGACTCACGGTCGGCTAGGCGCAACGGAGGCTCCACCGCTCGATCGATCGTGGATTCGGCCGGTTGCTCAGCTTCAGGCACGGCGTCCGGAATCGGCCCCTCGACCGCCTTGGAATTCTCGACTGGAATACGAATAGATTCCTCAGGCACCGCAATCGGCGCATCCGGGGAGAGAATCCGCAACTCCGAAGTCTCTGTGGCGGCAGGCTCCACAGGGCGATCAGCAACGGCTTCAGCCGAATAGGCCTCTCCGACAACCGGTGCCTCAGTCGCGTCGGACACGACAGGCAAAACTACCGTGGTGTCCTGCACTGCCACGGCACCCCCGGTAGAGGCCGGGCCAAATTCCGGCTCAGGCTCCTGGCGCGGAATCGTGACGTCGTCCACTTCGATCTGTTCCCATGGCATGGGCGCCGACAAAGATGTGGCTGCACCGGCCTGATCAGCTGGGATGTCCGGTACCGTCGCCTCGAACAAGGGGGACTCTTCCTCTGCGGGAGCTGGTGGAGCCGTCAGCGAGCCGGCCGTCTGCTCCTGTACCGCAGCATCGGGCGCAGGAGACGCTTGCATGGCCGCCACAGCCGCAAGAATTTCCTCCCATGAGAGTCCCGATGAGGTGAGTTCCGAAGGACGCGGTGAAGGAAGCGACTCCGCGTCCTGATTGACCTCGACCGCCTGGTTTGGCGCAGGAGACTCGATCGTTTGCTCGACCTCGTCCGTTCCAAGCTCCGCCAGGGGCTGAGTATGCGGATCCACAGCACTCGTTGCTTCTTCGATCTGATCCCAGGGCATCGGCGCAGGACTTGTCGGGGCTTGGGCAATAGGGTGGCTACTGGCCTGGGTGAGCACTTCGATCGTCGGCGTGAGGGGCCCAGACACTGATGCCTGGAGGGCCATCTCGTCGGACGGCATCGGAGCGGCGGCAGCCGGCGGTTCAGGTTCGACAGGTTGGATGGGAGCCACCCCGGCCAACGACAGCGTTGAGACCTCATTCTGCGTTGGCGGCAATGACTCGGGTTCAACCATGACCGGTTCCGGACTCGACGGCGGCGGCGAGGGGATTACGACCGCAACCTCTTCGATCTGGTCCCAAGGCATGGGCGCGGGGCTCGCCGGTGCTGTGGCAATCGGGTGCGCACTGGACTGCGTGAGGACCTCGATCGTGGGGCCTGCCGACTCGGCCACCGAGGGTGTGGGAGCCGTTTCTCCCGAATGGGTAGGAGTAATACCCGCCGGCGCCGCCGGTCCTTCAGGCTGCGGAGGAATGGTCCCAGCGGCCTCTTCTACTTGGTCCCAAGGCATCGGAACGGACTGTGCCAACGGTGTAACAATCGGGTCAGGGCCGGTTTTCGCCGACGCGTCAACCATTGGGGGGGACATTTCAGCAACGGGTGCAGGCACTATTTCGGTCGGCTCTGTGGAAGCAGGAGCGACATCTACGACAGGACGATCACTTTCACCGGCAACCGGCACCGGCTCCACCGCCGGGGTGACGGCTGAAACGGAGGACTCAGATTGAGGTGGAACGTCCGACTCCTGCGGCGCATCGACCGGCAGCGTGACCGACAGTGACTCCTCCGGACTAGCCTGCGGTGGACCTTCCGTCACCGCATCCGGGGTGGAAGAGGGAGTGGCGGCAGCGATCACCTCAGGGGACTGCTCGACCGCCGAGATCTGGACTTCCTCTTGGCAGGGGACATCACCGGAGGCCGTCTCCACCTGCTCCCAAGGCATAATCACGGCGGAGTCTGTGTCAGGGGGAGTCTCGTCGAGTGCCGGAGCTGCAGCCGTCGCACTGAGAGTATCGACCGCGGAAGGCTGGGGAGACGCTTGCAGGACCTGCCCCGTAACCGTGTCGAACATGGCCGCGAAACGAAAGGCCACCGGACTTCCCGGGGCTAGGGAACGAATCCGTACAAAGAGATCGCTCGCCCGGTTCGGATGGTCGGTGTCCGGATCTTCCAGCAACACCTCCACCGCCTTGCCGTACTCGGCCACCGCCGCCATGACGTCGCCCTTTTCCTCATAGACACGGCCCAGCATCTCCAGGAACGGAACATAGCGGGGTCCCGCCGTTAGATATTCCCGCAGGAGCGACTCCGCCAACCAATAGTCCTGCCGCTCCATCGCCTCCCGAGCCAGCGATTCAAACGCCGTCCTGGCGCTCATGAGACTGCCCAGCCGCAGGTGGAGCGTGGCGAAGAGGCGCCGGGCTTCCGCGTTGAGCGGGTCAAGCGCAAGCAGGTCTTTCAACGCAGAGGACGCCCGGCCATACTTGCCGGCGTTCATTTGTGTAATGGCATCCTCGAGAAGCGCCGACTTTTTGTTGAAGCCGATGCTCCCCTTTTTCTGGACCTTCGGGGGGACTTTTTTGTCTGACTTGAGAGGAGATTTCTTATCAGATCGCACTGTGTAAACCTATAAAGTTACAGACATTTCTCGCGCCGCATGACTCCATGACTAGAATGCCGGCTGGGACCATCCCAACCGGGCAATCCACTGCCTTGAACAACCGCACCATTCGGGGAAAAGCAAGGGAAGTGCCTTGGCCACTACATGGTCCTCTTCTGAGCCATGATGCGGTAATAACCGTGGAAGGCGTGCCGCTTTCCCGGATAAGGTCACCCGGATCTCCGACACAGCCATGTGTCTATCCTTTTCGGCATTCCTGGGCACGATCTTGATTAGGGATTCTCCTGTGCCGGTTCTGACACAGAGCCTGGAAGTCGCCACCGTCGAAAGGCCTGGGGACCGCTCGAGAATGATCTTTGATCCGTCACCGGGGGTTCGTATACTGTGCTTAACGAGTATGCCATCGACCAAGCCCCACATCCTCATCCTTACAGACCTCGATGGAACCCTCCTCGACGCCACTACCTATTCCTACGAGGCAGCCACGGACGCCCTCTCGGCCATTCGGGCCCTGGATGCGTCCCTGATCCTGGTTTCGAGCAAGACCCGATCGGAAATGGAGCCACTGCGACTTCGCCTGGACAATCGCCATCCCTTTATCGTCGAAAACGGCGGGGCGTTATTCATCCCCAAAGCTTATTTCCCATTTCCTTTGGAACAGGCCGCACCCCGCGGGAATTACGAGGTGGTTGAAATCGGCACGCCCTATGCCCGGCTCCGGACGGCCCTGAAAGAAATCGGTCGGGATCTGGGTTGTCGATTGCGAGGGTTCGGGGATCTTTCTCTCGAAGAGGTGTCAGCCCTCACGGGGCTGTCTCCAGCGGAAACTCTACCGGCCACCCAACGGGAATACGATGAGCCGGTTGTGGTGGAGTCGAATGGGATTGCCTGGAGCCGCTTGTCAGCAGCGGCGGCAACCCGCGGCTTGCGCTGGACCCGAGGGGGGCGGTTCTATCATTTGATGGGAGACAACGATAAAGGGGTTGCGAGCCGGCGACTCATTGCCTGGTACGAGCGGCGCGCACAGCAGGAAGGCCGCGCCCTGATCACCGTGGGCATCGGGGATAGTCTGAACGACCTTCCCATGCTGGAAGCTGTGAACTACCCCATCCTCGCCCGAAATCCGGACGGTTCCTACGATCCGGATGTGCAGTGCCCCCACCTCACCCGCGCTGAAGGGGTGGGGCCTGTGGGATGGAACCGAAGCCTCATGGATCTGTTGCCGACCCTTTGACGATCAGCGGATCGGCACTCCCGAACCACCCGGCACCAACGCTGCAATGGTCGACTCATGGTGACTCCTTCGCAGAGACAGGAGGACGACGCCGACACTGGAGACCTGCCAGAAGCCCACCGGCAAACCCCAGTCCGACCGCAAACGCCACAAGGCCCACAAGCGAGCGGTTGAACACGAACGGGCTCTGACGCCGGTGCGGGTAACGGGGCACGGCCGCTTCGCCGCCCAGCCAGCGACGCGCCTTGGCCTCAGCATCGACATCTGAAATTTTATCGGTCACGCCAGATCCTTCTCATCTATGTGTTATTGGTCGAAACAGCGCTTGCCTTAGAGATGGCGCAAGTCATCGGGCGCCCCGTCCCGCGTGCGGATCGAAAGGCCGCGCTCAAGATAGTCCTTCGCCAAATCCTTGGCGCCTAGTCCGAATGCAATCGCCCCGGCCATGACGAGCCCACCGAGTGTAATGCCGAATCCCACCACCACGATATTCTGGGCGATCCCGAGTTGCTCAAGCGCCATGGCGACCGCCAACAGTTGAATCCCCCATCGCGAGCAGGTGGCTACCAGGCGTGCCGGAGGCAACCCAGCATTCACGGCGGCGATCAGAACCGCCTGGGACACAAAGTTGGATAATAACCAACCGGCGACGAGAATGAGACCCGCCGTCACGAGATGCGGCACATAGGCCAGGAACGACTTGGCAAAATCGTTGATCGGCTGGAGATTGAGCGCGCCGAGGGCGGCGACGGTCGCGAAAATCATGACCAGCCAGTAGGCCGCTTGCCCAACCAGGCGTGACGGATCGGTCTTGACCCCTCCGCGCAGCAATGCGCCCGTTACTCCCAGCCGATCGAACAATCGATCCAGCCCCACTACCCGCAGCAACCGCTCCAACGCCTGACTGGCGGTCCACGCGACCACCAATCCCGCGAAAAAAATGATCGACATCGCCAGCAGGCTCGGTAACACCGCCAGCACCTGCCGCGCCATCAACTCCAGGGGATCGAGTAGCCCCTTCTCAAAAAATTCTTTCATACTTCCCTCCTCCGGCCTCTACAGCAGCCTGCCTTCAGATGGATCGAGTCGCGCGCATTACCCTGCATGTGGCTCATTCCAACGCGCCACCAGATAAGACTTATCCTTTTCAAACGCTTGGCACAAGGCTTCGATGCGGCCCTCGGCCTCGCTCGAGGTGAGCCCCTGGGTATCCAGCACAAACGAGGCGGTTCGTCCCAGGTACAAGGGAGTGAAGGCCTTCAAGACGTGGTCGCGTGGCAACACACGATTGCGATAGGCTACGGCGGCGTCATACACGACCCGCGCCCACAGATTGTCGGCAATCCGAAAGTCTTGCGCTGAACAGGTTCCCAACGGCCGCAGACTCTGTCTGGTGCCGGGAGCGAGAATCTGATCCCAAATCGTCCCCAAATCGCTCAGGCCCTGCCGAAAGGTGCTGATCATCCGATCGACGTTGACGTTGACCGGCTCGACCCCGACCTCGTATTGAAACCCGAACAACGGTACGGCATTCGAACCATCCGTCTTGCCCCACACCGCATAGTGATCTTCCATCAACGCGAACACGGCACCCAGTACCTGCACCAACATCGCCGACAGGTCCGCCGCCGGATCTTTGGGGTTGTGGATCTTCGCGCCCAGAAAACTTTGACAGACGCGCGCTCCGCTGGCGATCGCTTCCGTCGTCATCCAGATGTCGATGCCGAACTTGGCCACTTCCGATTCCCACACATGCTTGTCGAGATAGTGCTGAGCCAACTGGCCGGAAAAGCCGAAATCGCCGCCGATGGGCTGTCTGATACGATGACCGTAGAGGGTTCGTGTCAGCGGATACACAATGCTATTGGTGATGGTCCCGTCATACTTGTGCCGCAAATAATAGGGCGCGACATAGTCGAACCCCTGCTCAAATACCGGGCTGACCAGCAACTCGATCCATTCCGGGGTGATGCTCCGCAGATCCGAGTCCACGACGGCACAGGCCTTGGCTTTCAAGCGACGCGCAATTTCAAAGATCGTGCGAAAGGCGCTCCCCTTGCCGGGAATGCCGTGATACGGAGTGATGATCTTGTGGAGCGAGCTCTGCTGATCGCCGATGAAGAGGGTCTTGAGATCGACGACGGCCTGCGAAACCACCTGCTGCGTCCCGTCGGTCGAGCCACCGTCCGAATTCACCAATACGGCGCGGGCTTCCGGAAAATACTTGGCCAGGCCGGCGCTCACCGCCTTGACGACATGCCCGATGGTTTCGACATTGTTGAAGCTGGGAATCCCGACCAAAATATCCGTATGGGCGAATTGGTCGACCTGCGCTTCCGTTTCAGGCGTCAGCGGGGTGGTAGGGGTCGCATCGGGAAGTTGGGGGCCAGGCGTCATACGTCAAGTCTCGCACGCCTCCGCCCTGGCAAACCGTCTATGACATGACCGAACTGGACCGGCGAAAGGCTGGTATGTGTGACAATGTGTCTTCGCTAAGAGACACCATCTTGCCCGATGATGTCAAGCAATCCTGCCGCCGTGCGCTCGAACACCTTCTGCATCTCACGCTCGCATTGCGACAGCACAGCCGCCCGATAAGCGACGGATCTCAATGGCACAAGACGCATGTACGCAGACGCACGAGCCGGCAGGTGAGGACGGAGAGCGAGGACAAACAGAGGAGCATTCGAATCGACTAGCCGGCGTCGGAAATGACGATCTGTTCTTTCCGATCGGTACTGAACGGAGAAGTCGTGTCATGGGCACTGACGAAGTCGTTTAAGCGGAGTTGGTCATCGGCGTCCATAAGAATGGGATCGACGCCCAGCTTCGACTCGCTGGCCCAACGGATCGTCGCCAGCCTCACCGAGAGGGGCCTGGGCTGCCCCGGAATATGCAAATGCAGTTGGAGCAAGTCTCCCGCCTGTAAACCTTTGAGGCCGGTCCGGGACCATCCCGGGATCGAGAGATCGAGCATCCGGCCGTTCCACACCAACAACCCGTCTTCGGAACGGGATCCGGTACATTCGACGATAAAACGCGGGCGATTCTGTTGTTCCATCCATGCCTCCAAGCAAACGCCTCGGCAGAATATGAAAAACAACGAATTGCCTGATAGTCCCCGAAAGGTGGGGGCGCTCCGAACGAGGCAACTTATCCTGTTCAGGGAGGTTCGTGGTATCGCCGGCGAAACGGAAGGAAGAGGGCACGAAAACGAGAGCGGCTTGCTGCAAACCCGACTCAGACTAGGTCGAAGAGCCGAATAATCGCTGGCGGATCAAAGGATCATGCAACTCGTGAAGATCCCGACTCCTTGAGCACTGACTCCACAAATTTGTGAATGCGTGCTTGGGCGGTGACGCTCATCCTGACGGTTTCCAGGCCGAAGACACGGTCTTGCACCCACTGAACCGTCACCCCATCCACATCAATCGCCTTCGGCTGGTCAGGCAAAAAGACACGCAACGTGAGTTTCATGCCGACCGTGACCGGCTTATCCCCGTCAATCCGCCAGCCCTTGACCGAAAGATCGCACACCTTGCCGGTTCCCACCAGGCCCTCTCCAAGATAATAGAGGAAGCAGCTGACGGGCACACGGGAATGGGAGCGAGATGTCTGTGACTTAGCCATGATTTCCGGCAAGGGAGAGGGCTCGATGCCGTCTCAGCCTCGCGACGACTCAGTCTACTCAACTCGCTGGGGATGGCCAAGAATATTCAGTTTCTCGTCAGAGCAAGTCGCCCCGCTTCGCAATGTCATAGATCGGAAAAAGAAAAATGGAGAGGACAGCGGTCAGACTAAGGCCGTGACGAACTGTTCGAGGCGAGCATGCTCATCGGCCTTGATCTCATTCACCTCAATCCCGAATTCCTGCCCACGCGACCACCGCACGACCGCGCGGTCTATAAACACGGTCGGATGCTGGTCGGGAAGAAACACGCAGAGGGTCACGACCGTTCCGGGCTCGACCGGATGCGTCCCGTCGATACGCCACCCATTGAGGGAGAGGTTCCAGGCGACGCCGGTTCCCTGGAGCGCATCGCTGGAGTAATACACAGAACACTGAACGGGAAAACGACGAAACGATCGTAACTGAAAGGTAGTGGCGACTGCAGCCGGCGAGGAGCGCGGGGCCAATGGAGCGACCTGTTTGTTGCCACCGGTCATTTGGCGACCCGCTCAAGTGATTCGCATCCGCAGCCATTGGGGTGAGTGACGGGTTTCGAATTACATCGAGCACCCAGCCCCATCAACAAGATCAAACACTTAGCTCTGCAAATTGCAGCAAAAGTGAGCAGATTGTACGCAAATCCGCAACCAACCGCAACCAGGGTTCCGACTCCCAAGAAGGCCTGGGATCCGACGGACTAGCTGACAAGGAGCCTACGCCATGAGTCAGCGGCTCACGCTCCCCGCCCGGCGACATCACGAACCGCAAAAGGTCCGCCTGGCCTCAATCGGCCCTCGCTCCAAGCCGAGGCGAAGGGCGGGCGCTGCCATGCGCTTACGGGCCGGATATGACGCCCGTGCGCCCGGTTCCAACCAACTCCGCAACCCCAAGAATCGTTCACTGAGAACAACGAGGAAGCAATGCCGTGGAAACCAGGACGATCAGGAAATCCAGGTGGGCGCCCCAAAGAATCCGAAGACATGCGGAAAGCGCGAGAGCTGGCACAACAGCATAGCGTTCGCGCCATTCAACGACTAGTGAAGTTGCTGGGAAGTAAGAACGAGTCGGTGGTGATCCGGGCCGCCGAAGTTATTCTGGATCGAGGTCTTGGCAAACCAGTAAACGTCATCGACATGCTGACTTCTGGGGTTGGTGCCGACTCAACGCCCCAGAAGCGGTCCCTTGATTTGAGTCGGCTCACGAAAGAAGAGATACAAACGATGCGCGATTTAACGAGAAAAGCTCATCGAGCCACGGAGGAGGAACCCCATGCCAACACGACCCACTAGCCGGCCTATCTCTACACACCCCACCCGGAGGAGTCGCAAGGCGGCACCACCCTCAGACGATCCGGACGTAGTGCTTCAGACCCTGTTGCATCAACATCCATGGTTCCTGAGTTGTATGCACTTTCTCACTCAGATCAGCGCTGAGGAACTCCTCGCGTTGCAGAAGATGTCCATTCTCCTCGTAGGAAGCCATACAATTTCTACGCGAGAGAAGGGGCAAAATGTTGTTCGCGCGGGAGTCGCGACCTGTGCCAGACCGTCGAGTTGACGAACGAATAATCAGTGCGAAGATGATCAAGAGAGCGATAGCCGGGCAGAAGACCACAATGAACGAAGGAGAGGAATTATGGGTTTAGGATCAGCGGGAGCACTCGGAGGCGTAGGCAAAGGTATGGCGGACATTGGGGACAAGATCTTTCAGGCAGCCGTTGCCGACCAAAGGCTACAGCGAGAGGATCGGAGAATCGCTCAGAACGACGAACAGCTGAAAATTAATCGGATGCTGGCCGATGGCAAATTGTTCAAATCCTCAGTAGGGCAACTGTTTGGAGACGGATGGGATGGGGTCATGGCAGCGATCAATGCTCCGCTGCCTGAAAGCAAACCCGGTGCGCCCGGACCGGTCGCGCTCCCTCCGGCCCCTACGACGATCACGCAACAGAACCGGCTCTTGCCGTCAGACCTTGTTACAAGTGGTCCCAAAGCCCTTGCACGGGCCAGTTCCTGGGGGTCCTAAGGAGTATGGCCAACGCCTCGGAATCCTCTGAACTTTTCAAGACCTTTCCTGTCGTTGGAGCACCCGGCTCGATGGAACGGAAGCGGGCATTCGTGCGCATGTGCCTTCAGAAGCACGGGATTGAATCTGAGGACCATTTGGTTGATTACATGGTGACGCTGTTCGATCTTGCCGCAGCCGGAAAGCTGCCGCCGGGGTTTCAGCCAGAATATCCCGACTTCGACACACAGCGACAGAACGGGGGCGTGTGTTAATCGGCACGGCCGGTTAGGCCAGCGAGGGGGAGAAAGACGGTCTAGCCGAAGAAGTAGTCAGACAACAGCCCTAGCGCAATGATCCACCACACTTCGTAACCTTCAATGAATCGCATGGGGGCCTCCACACATGACATTCCAACGCTTCCAGCACAGTCAAATCCCACTCAGTAACAATCCGTGTTTGTGAACATGCCGAGCCTTGAGCTGGTGCAGTGTATGGACGGCGGAAACATGAGTCCGTAATCTGGCGCCATGAAAGTCTCATTCCGACGCTTCGCCTCTCGTTCTTCCTCTTTTGCTTTCTGCTGAAGTTCCGTCACCGTAGCATCCTGCGCCAATATTTGGAGTTCGCTCTCGGAAGCATTGGGATAGAGATGCTTCATCTTGATCGTGTTCACTTCATAACGGTGACTGTATTCCCGGTAAGTTGCGAGCCACATTTCCAGAGATCGCCGGTTGTTCTTCAATTTCGGGAAGGCACGCCGCATGTACCGCAACCACAACTGTTCCCCTTCATCCTCGGTAAGTTGTCCGATAATCGCTTCGTCCCGCGAGAGACCAAGCGACCGTCCATTCAGACGCTCCTGCACAAGGATGGCGATTTCATCAAACTGAATGCCTGTAGGGGTCCGCTTGAACCAATCTGGGTCGGTCTCGGATAACTCTCGAATGATCGCTTGTGCGGTCGGCAGATGGTCAGGTCCTAGATCCAGCCTCTTGAGCGATTTCAGCATCTCCGCTCGCGCACGTTCGGAGTCCTTATGCTCATTGGTTTCCACCTGCTCTGCGCTTGCGGTCTCTCTAACAGGTAGCTCGGTTCTCGATGCCGCCTGCGGTGGCTGTTGCAATTGAACCTTTGTCTCGATGGTCTCGCGGCATGCTTGTACCAGCCGCTCGCGCCATGCGGGGTCGGGGTTCTTTGTTTCAGCACAGGTAGCTATGCGCTCTTCCACATCAGGCGCCATGGAAGCGGTTGCACAGCCGAAGGACAGGCAACAAATGACAAGGAGAATTCCCTCTACACGCATGTCGAACCTCCGCGTGTAATGTGGCGGCCATAGAAGCGAGGTAGCCATGCCGTGAGCGGGCCGCACAGACACTCAACACCGGCGGATTGTAGTTTCAGTTTCTGATGAAGGCAACACGTACGCCCCACCGCAATTACTTGCTCATGACGCACGTAGCCAGCCCAAAATAGTGGCCAGCTGGCGCAGTCCGTCAACGGAGGTCCTTCTTATCCCATCGGAAACTGTCAGTAACCGTTCCCTCGCTGACAGATGGCCCCTGTCTTCGTCCCCTGATGGCTTGACATTTCCTGGATGTACTATTTATGATTAGTACATCAAGGGACGGAGGTAATGCTATGAAGGCCGTTGGGTATGCCAGGGTGTCAACAGAAGGCCAAGCGCAGGACGGCATTTCTCTCGATACGCAGCGGGCGCGGATAGAGGCATGGAGTCTCGCAAACGGATACGAACTTACTGCCATGCACATTGACGCGGGAATCTCTGGCGGACGAGCCGATAACCGCCCCGCTCTGCAAGCAGCCCTCTCTGAGGCGTGTAAACAGAAGGCGGTCCTCGTGGTGTATTCCCTTTCAAGGCTGGCGAGATCCACATCCGATGCAATTGCCATCAGCGAACGCCTGGCCAAAAGCGGCGCTGACCTGGCAAGTCTGAGCGAGCGAATAGAAACGGTGAGCGCATCAGGAAAGATGGTCTTTCGAATGTTGTCGGTCCTCTCTGAGTTTGAGAGAGATCTGATCAGCGAGCGTACGAAAGCCGCGATGGCCCACCTGCGGACCAAGAGCAAGCGGATCAGCGGCCGCATTCCTTTCGGGTATTCGCTGGCCGAGAATGGTACCGATCTCATTCCTCATCCCAAAGAACAGCAGGCCATCCGTTTGATGCAAGACCTGAGGACACAGGGATGTAGCCTGCGTGAAATCGCAGCGGCTCTGACAGTCCGCAACATTCACACCAAAACGAGGAGCGCGTGGACGGCGGAAGCCATCCGGGGCATCCTCAGGAAGGTAGCGTAATGAAACCCCCGAAGCGATTCGATCGATTGGCTGAGGCTCTCCGAGATGTTTCCCCGGAGCGGCTCCGTGAGGCGCTGGTGAAGGAGGAATCCATTACCCTTCGCGTCACCTTCAGCGACAAGACCGACATGCAGCGAGTCGCGAAGGCCTGCAAACTCACACTGACCGAGTACCTGACCCGCTTACACTTGTTCGCCTCGCAGCGGCTCTTTATCGACAAGAACCCCACCCCGTCATCGAGACAGAAAGCACACTGACCGGTACTCATACCCCCCCTTATCGAGAGGAGACGATATGCGCGAGAGGCAAAACAGCCAGAGACCCTCAGGGGAACGGTATCCCTTCACCGTCATGCTTTCCCATGGGATGCGAGCTTGGTTTGCGCAACATGGGAAGGAAAACGGCATGTCGGTGGAGGCTGCAGTTCAGATGGGGGTCGAATGTTACGCTGACTCTCTTCGGATCCAGCGGCGTCGAGATGACGTATTTTATGACCGGCTGAGGGTGCCAAAGAAGGACCGATGTTACTGACTCCCTGTCGATCACAGAACTATATGAGGAACCTATGAAAGCGACCACTCCGAAAACGATCACACTGACCTTCACAGACAGCCCTCTGGATCAGAGTCTCCTGAAGGCTCTTTGCGAAACGTCTGAAACTGAACATCGGCGCCCCCGAACGAGGCAAGCGAAGTACCTCTTAATGATGGCGCTTGGCCTTAGATCGGTTGATTCACCCATGCAGGCGCGGCTGATCAAAGGACAAATGGTAGACCTGAAGGCGAACACACGGAAGCGTGTCCTCAACGCTGGTCGGCACCTCAAGCTCGTGACATAACCAACGCAGACTCTGGAACTGGAGCGACCATCCCGCAAAGGGGCAAGAACCGCAGCAACGCGGCCTCTTGTGGCCGCACCGACAGCCTGATACACAGTAACTCCTCGGCCTAGGGTAGCTCCCGAACAGCCGTTCCCGACGGCTTGGCCGAGGTCCTTTTCGGGGTGCTCCACGGGAGGAGCTCATGCCTGGCAAGACACAGCGCCGCAAAATCTACACGGCGGTCATTGCTCGAATGCAGGCAGGCCAGAAAGGACAGGTATCACCTGAGACAGCATTCGGGTATCCGAAACAGCTAGCAGGGCAAAGTCTAGACACGGACAATACCAACCAAGCCCTCATCGTAGCGATCGCGATTGGATTGTTTAGACGATTGCAGCGGCGTGATAAGGATTCAGCGTGCGTCGTCAAAGAAGTGATTTCTCTCTGCAGACGGCACTTTCCCAAGTGGGAATCGTCCTTAGGAACCGCAGCTGCGCAGGCAGATGTCATAGGGTATCTTGAGCATCTTACAAGGCGCAATCTTGACCTGGTTAGCAATGGGGCTCCCGGTCCTATGCAACTCCTAAAAGAAAACATCGAACTGGAAATGGAACTGGAGGCCATTCCCCTATCAACCATGCTTGCCCAGCGCAAGAAATGGCTCGTCAAGCAAGGATTTGGTTCAGCCCGAGCACACTACCCTGACGGAGAACTTGCCGAGTGGGTTTTGCACAAACGCTACGGCATAGGACCGAGCACCATTCACAAGCTTCTAGCGCAAGCCACTAGAGATCTCAAAAGTAGCCCCACCGTCTAAGATTCATTCGGTTCCGCAAAACACCAAAAATATTGAACTGCTTCATTCCTCCAACCACCCCATGATCATTGATCATAAGGAGGTCGTTATGAGCAATGAACTTCTCACTGTCGGTGATGCTGCCAGGGAACTCTCCCTTTCCCCCGATACCATTCGTTTGTACGAAAAGCAGGGGAAGCTTCGGGCCATGCGGACGCGGGGCGGGCAGCGCTTGTTTCAGCTTAGTGACGTTAAACGCCTGAAGGCAGACCGTCATGCGGCGAATCCGCGAGGTCTTCAATGAACAAGACGGGCGTCTGTGGAGAATCGGGCTTTTCCCCTGTCAGTGCAACCTTGTCCGACGTTCTCAAAGAAGCAGGCCGTCGCGCCAACCTTCGGGGACGGTTGGAGGCGGAATGCGGCCGAGAGCTCACCGACAGGGAGTTTCTGAAGATCGCTGACTTGACCGGTCTCCGAATCTGAGGGCACGCATGGGACGCTACCGAAAGATCGACACAAAAATCTGGAACGATGAGAACTTCCAGGCCTTCAGTGATGATGGCAAACTGGCCTTCCTCTTCCTCTTAACTCACCCTCACATGACTGCAATCGGTGCCATGAGAACCACGATTCCAGGCCTCGCCGCGGAACTTGGCTGGCCACTCAAGCGGTTCCGTGCCGCCATCCAGTCTCCTTTGTCAAAAGGAATGATCGAACTAAATGAGCAGGCTTGCTACCTCGCTCTGCCTAAATTCCTTCGATACAACGAGCCGGAAGGTCCGAACTCAGTCACGAAGGCCTGGCCACAGGCGCTGAACTTGATTCCGGAGTGCCCTGAAAAGACAACGCTCATTACGAGGTGCCAAACCTATCTCAATGGTCGCTCAGATGCCTTCCGGCATGCCATCGGGGATGCCATGCAGGATGCCATCGGGGATGCCAAGTCGAAACCATGCCCGATCCAGGAGCAGGAGCCGGAGCAGGAGCCGGAAAAGAGGGCTGGTTCGTCTTCGCCTTCACCAGCCGGCCGCTCAACCGGGAAGCGACAGGTTCAATTGACGGATGGGGAATTCATCGATGAGCTTCGACGGAATCCTGCCTACCGACATCTCGATATCGATATGGAACTAGGAAAGCTGCAAGCCTGGCTGAAGACCCCGAGAGGGAGAGGCAAGGCGAATACTAGGCAACGGTTTGTTGCCTGGCTCAACCGCGCAGCCGATGAACAACGTCCCATGATGACGGGGCCCGCCCCTTCGAACGCGAGACACTGCCAAGACCGACAAAGCAACGGGCGTCACTCCAAACCATGCCCCAACCCCTGCGTTGTCGGCGAGGCCTACTGTTCAGTTCATCTCCCTGTTCGGCAACGGATCGCGGCGCACCTCGCAAACGGGAGCGCCTCATGACCATGACGACCACCGACCGCCCCACGATGCCGCCCCACGATCTGGACGCTGAGCGGGCCATACTCGGATCCATCTTGATTTGTCCCGAGGTGCTGGCCACTGTGGGGGAGCTCGTCCAAGAGACAGACTTCTACGATTCCCATCACCAAGCCGTCTTTTCGGCAATGTGCCGGCTGGAGAACGCCGGAGTCGCGCTCGATCACATCGTGGTCGCCGAAGAATTGAAGCGAGTAGGACTCCTGGCGCAGATCGGAGGAAGCGCGGCGGTCGCTGAACTGATCGAAACTGTCGCCACGGCTGCAAACGTCTCGACGCACTGCCGCATCGTGCGAGAGAAATCTCGGCGAAGGGAACTACGTCGGATGGCCTTCGACCTGTTCACCCGATCGACTGACACACAAGAACCTCTGGACGCCCTTACCGAGCAGGCGGAACGGGTCATCTTTGCGGGAGACGATGCGAACCGTGCTTCCTCTCTGATGCCGATCGCGCAGTTGGTGAACGAACGACTCAGCCATCTGGAGAAACTGTACAAAAGCCAGAGAACCATCACCGGCATCTCGACAGGCTTTGCCGCCCTGGATCGCCTCACGGCAGGACTTCAACCCGGCACCCTAAACATCATCGCCGCCCGCCCCAGCATGGGGAAAACGGCCCTCGCGCTTTCAATTGCCGCTCATGTCGCCCTGGAAACAAACCTGCCCGTTCAGATCTTCAGCTTGGAGATGTCGAAGGAGGAGTTGGCTGATCGTCTGTTTTCCCTCACGGCCCAAATCGACCTTCACGCGATCCGAACAGGTCGGGTCGCGAAAGCCGATTGGTACCGCCTCGCCACCTCAGCGGACCAACTCTCGAACGCTCCGCTATACATCGATGATTCAGGCTCCCTAACGATGACACAACTTCGGCTCCGCGCCCGCCGAGCAAAGGCAAAAACAGGCATGGCCTTGATGATCGTGGATTACCTCCAGCTGATGACGCCCAGCCTGCGGGGAGAATCACGCCAGCAAGAAATCAGCGACATGTCGCGCGCCCTGAAGATCCTGGCCAAGGAATTGGGCACCCCGATCATCGCCCTCTCTCAGCTCAATCGAAAGGTGGAAGAGCGGGGCGACAAGCGCCCGATGCTGTCTGACCTTCGGGAAAGCGGGGCGATCGAACAGGATGCTGACTTAGTCGCGTTCATCTATCGGGACGAGGTGTACAACCCAGACTCTCTCGACAAAGGTATTGCGGAGATCCTTGTCCGGAAACACCGTAGCGGGCCAGTCGGTGAGCAGAAGCTGTTGTTCCGGGAACAGTATGCCAAGTTCGAGGAGCTGCCGGCGGACTGAGGGATGAGACAGCAGCAACCGAATGCCTTACAACCAGACGCGTCTTTGGGGGAACGGGGATGCTTGGCGCTGCCAACCGCATCAGCCCTGCAGCTTCCTGGATACCTCGACTTGAAAGCCTTGGCCGGTTACAGTTCGTGCTCGGTTCGCTGGTTGCGGGACCGTCTGACCGACCCTCTGGCGCCCCTGCCCTGTCATCGCATCGGGGGCAAGATTCTCATCCGGCGAGAGGATTTCGATGTGTGGATCAATCAGTTTCGAACGGTCCGGCCCTCGACCGAGTTGGGTGCACTCGTTGATGATGTCCTGGACGGTTTGTTCAACAAACAGCTGTCTTGACAGGATGGCGGCGGAGCATGTTCGAATGGACCTGAGCACTCACGATAACCTAATCCCCGCACGATGGTGCGAGGCCACACCTTCGCGCGCGAGGCTGATCTCATGGGCGTGAAGATTCGACAATGGAAGGGCGCCTGGTGGATCTTCATCGATCACCAGGGCATGCGAAAGGCCAAGCGGATCGGCGTAGGCGAGCCGGCCAAGAAGGCAGCCAAACAGGCCGCGCAACAGATTCAGGCCCGCCTCGCCCTCGGCCAGCCGGCCTTTCAGAACCAGAAGTCCGGCATGACACTCGAACGCTATGCCGAAGTGTTCTTGGAGCGGATCGAGCACACGCGGAAGCACACGACCTTTGACGACTACAAGAAGCTGTTGGATCGAGACATCTTGCCGACGTTGAAGCTCCTCGACCTGCAGGACATCACCCGGGAGAAGGTGAAAGCGCTCGCACTGGCCGGACTCCAAAAAGGCCAGTCCCCCAAGACCGTGCAAAACATCGTCCGTTGCCTCAGCAGCCTGTTCAGCCACGCGCTCGAAGACAACCTGGTGAAGGTGAACCCTGCGCTGAAGCCGGGGAAATTCCTCCCCAAGATCACCAAGCGTCACAATATCGCTCCGCTCACGCGTGAGGAAGTGGCCCTGTTGATCGAGACCGCCAAAACCAAGCTACCCCGCTACTATCCCTTGTTTCTTTGTGCCGTCCGGACAGGACTCCGCATGGGCGAATTGCTCGCCCTCCAGTGGGGTGACATCGATTGGCACGGCCGGTTCATTGAGGTCCGGCGCAATTACACCCACTTCAAGCTCACCACGCCCAAGAGCGGCGAGAGCCGACGGGTAGACATGTCCAAGGAATTGGCCCAGACGCTTCGGGATCTCCTCACAGAGCGCCAAATTGAGGCCGCAGCGGGCCAGTGGACGGAAACCCCTCCCTGGGTCTTCTGCAGCGAGACCGGCGGCCTCCTGCACCCCCACAACCTGCGCGATCGGGTATTTTATGGCCTGCTCACGAAGGCCAAGCTCAGGAAAGTCCGGTTCCACGACCTGCGACACACGTTCGCGTCACTGCTCCTGCAGCAGGGGGAAAGCCTGGTTTATGTGAAGGAACAGATGGGACATTCGTCGATTCAGGTGACCGTCGATCTGTACGGCCATCTGATTCCGGGCGGGAACAAACAAGCCGTGGATCGGCTCGATACCCCGGTGGGCCAGTGGCTTCACGAGGCCCAATCCGCAACCTCCGCGCAACCGCCGAGGTATGAGACCCCGGCGGCTTCTTCAGATCACGCGATCTTTCAGGTAGTTGCGAGAAGAGAGGTTGGGGTGAGTGACGGGTTTCGAACCCGCGACCTCCGGATCCACAATCCGGCGCTCTAACCAGCTGAGCTACACCCACCACACAACGTCAACGAGGAACGCGCATCTTAACAAACCCCGCAGAATAGTCGCAACCGCCCCAAGACCTCATCCTGACTCAGCTTTTGCTGCATAGATAGACGGGCCGGGCGAAGTCGCGACGCGTTCTCTATCTCTGATCGCACGAACGAAATCGACTTGGGACTCGACCGTCAACGTCCCCGGCGATCGAAGGCCGCTTGCATTTCCTCCAGGATGGCCGTCGTGGCGGCGGGAGGATCCTGAGCATCGCGAATCGGGCGACCGATCACCAGATAGTCGGCGCCGGCGGCAATGGTCTGGGTCGGCGTCGTCACTCGCGCGTGATCATCCGTCCCTTTTCCCGCCGGTCGGACTCCTGGGGTCACGATAACCAGATTCGGGCCTACCTTGGCACGAATCGCCTGCGGCTCCTCTCCCGACGCCACCACCCCGTCGCAGCCCACTTCGGCCGCGAGCATGGCCCGCGCCGTCACCAAATCCTGAACACTTCGCTGTATGCCCATCTCCCGCAAATCTTCTCCGTCGAAATTGGTCAGCACCGTTACCGCCAGCAGTTTGAGATCGGACGATCCCCGTCCCTGCACCGCAGCCATCAACGCTTTTCGGTTCGCATGGACGGTCAGAAAGGTGGCACCCATCGCGGCGACCCGGGCCGTCGCACGCCGGACGGTTTCTTCAATATCGAGGAACTTGAGATCAAGGAACACCCGCTTCCCGCGGTCCACCAGCTTCCGGACGATGTCCGGCCCCGCCACCGTGTACAACTCCAGGCCGACCTTCACAAATCGCACCTGGTCTCCCATGCGAGCCACCAGCGCATCCGCTTCCGCCGCGGAGGGAACATCCAGCGCGACAATCAACCGATCTCGTGCATCAATCCGTGTCATCATGTGTACGCCGTTGCCCTCGAGGTTGCCTCGTGGCCAGGCTGACTCCTTTCAGTATCCTTGACCTCTCTTCTCATCCTATGTTACAAGCTCAAGCTTTGAACGTAGGAGAATCCGTATGCCTGTTGTCCACAAATCCACGATTCGCCGTGCCCGTCAATCTGAGAAGCGCCGCTTGCGCAACCGCGCCACCATCAGCTCGGTCCGGAGCATCCTCCGCAAGGTTCAGGATGCGATCGCGGCCAAAAAGCCGGATGAAGCCAAGGCCACCCTCAGGGAAGCCACGTCAGCTCTTGGCAAAGCGGTCACTAAAGGGGTCTTGAAGCCGAATACGGCCTCGCGCCGCGTGTCCCGGCTGACTGTGCGCGTGAACGCGCTCACCGCTTCCGCGTAACGGTTCTGACATTCGACACCGGTCTCGAACCCGTCGGGCGCGGGACCGGTGGTGCTGGTTGCACCCGCGCTCCGGATGATGCTGATTTCGACGGCTGGCCACAGAGTCGGAACAAGAGGTCTTCCATCACGCGAACAGGGGCGCTTCCACTCCCGCCTTTGAGCTTCGAGTCAGTGTCCAGAAACCAGCGAAACGTCTGCGTCAATTGCGCGTCTGAGAATTGCGCCAGAAAACCGCGCACCCGGGATGGATCCATCCGTAACGTTCTGGCCGCCTCCCCTTCCCGCCCCCCGGATTTGAGCTGCTCCTTCATTTTCCACAACCGCCGGTATTGCCAGACCAACGCACCGAGAATCCGGAGCGGAGCCTCTCCATTTTCAAGATTTCGAGCAAGGATCCGTAACGCCCGTCCATGATCATGCGCTCCGATGGCGTTCATGAGATCGAACACCGACGCACCGGACTCCGTCCCCCTCAACGCCTCGACATCCGCCAGTTGCGCGGTTCGGTCAGGCGGCACATAGGCGGCGAGCTTCTCTAACTCCCGCTTCACCGCATAGAGAGACTCACTCCCCACTTCCTTGAGCAGCTGCGTCGCCTCTTCGTGGATGCGCACACCCAGCGTTGCCGCTTCCTGGCGAATCCAGGCCGACAGCTGCGCATCACGCAACGGGGCGCAATTGACCGTCACTCCCCCTTTCGTCAAGGCTTGGGTCCATTTCATCCGTCCATCCAGCTTGGCGGCCACCACGATCAACGTCGTCGTGTCATTCGGCGCGGCGAAATACGAGAGGAGTTTTTCACCTTCCCGGGCCGGGAGCTTTTCGACCGACTTATAGACCACCACGCGGCGTTCGGCGAATACGGGAATCTCCGACGCGCAGGCCAACACATCCTCAACCGAGCAGTCGTCGCCATGAAAAATATCGCAATTGAATCCGGTATCCGCCGCCGGTCCCAAGGCTGCGGCCCGCAATGCGGCCACCGACTGGTCCCGGAGATAGTCTTCTTCGCCGACCACGGCATACAGCGGCATCACCCCGCTACGCGCGAGGGATTGAGGCAGTTCCAGACTCATCACTGAAGCGCTCATCCGCAGGAGCTTTCCATTAGTTATCGGGGCACACCGGGCTGTACCCCACCGTACGGAACGGCCTCGACTTTCACCGGTCGCTTCAACGCCTTGTCCAACTCGCCCGTATCCAGAAAGAGCAGGAATCGTGAGGCCAGATCTTCCGCGACGAACCGGCCGGCTTGCTCCAACGCCCGGTTTTGCAGCACCCGGTTGAATTGCAGATCCTGGGTGAGAAAGAACTCAGAGGTTCCCTTCGCGACCTGGTACCAGACGACCTTTTTCGTTTTGGCCTCCTCGATCCTCACACTCACGAGCATTTCCACCCGGCTTTCAAATGTCGTGGTCTGATCGAAACTCAAGGTCGGCAGCGTGATCTGCATGATCTGTCCGGATAAATAGAGATCGGCCCCGGCCGAAGGACCCACGATTTCTGCCCCCGCCCCCGCCGAGAATTCCCGACGCAGGTAATTGGCGAGCTTGACCTCGAAATTCGCCTCGTAGGTACTGTTGGCAACAGGAAGGATGGCCAGGCGTGGCGCGTGCGGCCGCTTCGTCGCTGTCTCCGGCGCGCCGCCGACCGTGGGACCGGCGCCCTGCACTCGAAACTGATAGCCACAGCCGGGGAGCGAGACACTCAACGCAAAGAACATAATCATCCACACCACGCGGCCAGGAGCCTCCGGGCCGACACGTGCTGTGTTGTTCCTGTGACGTTCAGGCTGGCGCACGGCATCACACCACGAAGTTGATCAGTTTCTTCTCGACGTAAATGACCTTCTTCGGCTCTTTCCCCTGCAGCCATTCAGCCACTTCTTTTTTAGCCAGAGGTTCCAACAGCTCGCGTGAAGCCCCGGCATCGACCTCGAGTTTTCCCCGGAGCTTTCCGTTCACCTGAATCGGGATCGTCAGCCGGTCGCTGACCACCAACGCGGGATCGAACTGCGGCCACGGCTGCTGGCCGGCGCTCGGTTGTTGACCGAGACGTTCCCACAACTCCTCGCTCAGATGCGGCGCAAACGGCAAGAGCAACAACACAAACGGTTCCAACAGGCGGCGCGGCCGCTGCTCCAGTTTCGTCATCTCGTTGGTAAACACCATCATTTGCGAGATCGCCGTATTGAAGCGTAAGGCATCGATATCGTCGGTGACTTTCTTGATGGTGTAATGGAGCAACCGCAGCTGCTCAGGCGACGGCTCGGCATCCGTAACCGCCGGACTCAATGCGCCCTCGTCGCCGATCAGCAACCGCCAGACTCGATCGAGGAATCGTGTGATCCCCTCCACACCGCGGGTACTCCAGGGCTTCATCGATTCGAGCGGGCCCATGAACATTTCATAGAGCCGCACCGCGTCGGCCCCGAACTGGTCGATCATCTCGTCCGGGTTCACCACATTGCCGCGCGACTTCGACATCTTCTGATTGTCTTCGCCCAACACAATGCCCTGGTGCACGAGCTTCTTGAACGGTTCCGGCGTGCTGACCACCCCGGCATCGAACAAGACCTTGTGCCAGAACCGGCTATACAATAGATGCAGCACCGCATGTTCGCTGCCGCCGATGTAGAGGTCCACCGGCATCCAATAGCGTTCCTTCGCCGGATCGACCACCTGCGCGGGATTCTTCGGATCGATAAACCGCAGGTAATACCAGCAAGACCCGGCCCACTGCGGCATCGTGTTCGTCTCGCGTCGCGCCGGTTTGCCGGTGGCAGGATCCGTCGTCTCCAGCCAGTCGTGGAGATTCGCCAAGGGGCTTTCGCCGCTGCCGGAGGGTTTGAAATTCTTGGTTTCAGGCAACGGGAGCGGCAATTGCTCCTCAGGCAAGGGACGTGGCTCGCCGTCGACCCACACAATCGGAAAAGGTTCGCCCCAATAACGCTGCCGGGCGAAGAGCCAGTCACGGAGCTTGTAATTGATCGTCTTCTTGCCCCTGCCCTTGGTTTCGAGCCAGGCCGTCATTGTTGGAATGGCGTCGCTGGGCAATAATCCATCGAGCGAGCAGGATCCATCCGGCGTGGTCGAGTTGACGACTCGTCCCCGGTCCGTCTCGACAAACGCCGCCTTCTCCACCTGTCCGCCCTGAATGACTTCCCGAATCGGGAGGCGGTATTGCGTGGCAAACGCCCAGTCACGCTCATCATGGGCAGGCACCGCCATAATGGCGCCGGTGCCGTAACTCATGAGCACGTAGTCGGCAATCCAGATCGGCAGCCGCTCCTGGTTCACCGGATTGACGGCATACCCGCCGGTGAACACACCGGTCTTGACCTTATCCAGTTCCTGTCGCTGCAGATCGCTCTTACGGGACGCCGCCTCGCGGTAGTCCGTCACCTGCTCACGCTGCTCCGGCGTCGTCACCACGTCGACGAGCGGATGTTCCGGCGCCAAGACCATATAGGTCGCACCGAAGAGCGTGTCGGGGCGGGTCGTAAACACGCGCAGATTGCCCGTCTGGTCGGCCAATGGAAAATCGACTTCCGCGCCGATCGACCGGCCGATCCAATTCTTCTGCATCTCGAGCGTGCTGGTCGGCCATTCGACCAGGGTCAGGTCCTCCAGCAATCGCTCCGCATAGGCGGTGATCTTCAAGACCCACTGCCGCATCGGCTTGCGAATGACGTCGAACCCGCCGACCTCGCTCTTGCCGTCCACAATTTCTTCGTTGGCCAGCACGGTCCCCAAGGCCGGACACCAGTTCACCGGCACCTCCGCCACGTAGGCAAGACCCCGTTCGAACAGCTTCAGAAAGATCCACTGGGTCCACCGATAGTAGTCCTGGTCGGTGGTGCTGAGCTCACGTTCCCAGTCGTAGGAGAGCCCGACTCGCTTCATTTGCCGTTTAAAGGTCGCAATGTTCTGCGCAGTGGTGATGGCAGGATGCACGCCGGTTTTCACGGCATACTGTTCCGCGGGCAACCCGAACGCATCCCACCCCATGGGGTGTAATACGTTGAAGCCGCGCATCCGCTTATAGCGGGATACGATATCCGTGGCCGTATACCCTTCCAAGTGCCCGACGTGCAGACCCGACCCCGACGGGTAAGGAAACATGTCCAGGCAATAGAACTTGGGCTTCGACTGATCGTCCAGCGCCCGAAACGGGCGATGCGTCTCCCAATAGGTCTGCCACTTCGATTCGAGGGCCTGATGATCGTATGTCTTGCTCATTGTGGTATCGTCATATGCGAGGCAATCGTTCCTGTTCGATGAAAGAACGGACGACTCTAGCACACGCCGCACGGAGCGACAAGGACGAGACGGGGCAAACAGGAACCGATTCGACCGCGAAGAGTCCCTCCTCCCTTGATCCCGGAATCGAGTCCTGTTCAAATGCCGGAACAACCGGTCGCCGAAGATCGACCGCGCACGACCTCACAGACTTTTGCCAACGCCGATGTACGCCACCTACATCTTCCCGCGACTCATGGACTGGGTGCTCCGGGGCGAACGGTTTCAGACCGAACGCCGGCTTCTGCTGACTCCGGTGCATGGACTCGTCCTGGAAATCGGGTTCGGAACCGGATTGAATCTGCCGCACTACCCCCCGACCGTGACCGCTCTGCACACCGTCGATCCCGCCCCACTCTTACCCGATCGAGTCGCCGTACGGGTGGCACAGGCTTCGTTCCCCGTTCATATTCAGCATGTCAGTGCCGAACGATTGCCCTATGACGATGCCAGCTTCGACTACGCGGTCAGCACCTTCACCCTCTGCACCATTCCGGATCCGGCGAAGGCGCTACGCGACATTCGCCGGATACTGAAGCCGGATGGCCACTTCCTATTCCTGGAGCATGGCCGCAGCGACGATCCCCTCGTCGCCCGATGGCAGGATCGGCTCAACCCGCTGCAACACGTCCTGGCTTGCGGCTGCAATCTCAATCGCCGCATCGATCAACTGGTACTGGACGCAGGCCTGCGGCTGGAACAGCTCGATCGTTATTGCCTTCCCGGCGTCCCGAGAATCGGCGGGGAAATGTATCGCGGCACCGCCTGCGTCAGCGGACAATCGTCCCTGCATTCCAGCCTCGACACCTGACCCGCTCGTCACGACTTTGGCCTCACACCGCTTTCGGAACCAGCCGAAGCAGCGACGACATGAAACAGGAAAATTGTATCCCTATCGGCAATTTTGTAGACTGCACCGTATAATGCACGATCGTCGCATTCGTCCATGCAGCAGACGGGAGTGACCCGGATGTCCTCCTCGCAGTCGTTTCCCGACAGAGAGCCTCCGTCGACCTCGCCATTATTCAAACCCATAGATTCAGCCCGGGACAGCAGCATCGCCTTGCAACGGGTGACGCTTCTTTATGAGGCGATGCCGGCTGCGCTGGTGGCGGGACTCGGCTGCGCACTCGCCCTGATCGCGGTCAATCGTCATGTCGTCCCGCACGACCGGCTGCTCATCTGGCTGCTGTACCATCTGATCCTCGCGGCAGGCCGGTACGGGCTCGCCCGAAAGTTCACGGCCAACAAGCCGGGCCCCGACAACATCGAGCGCTGGGACCGGGCATTTCTGGCCGGCACGACACTCGCGGGTCTCGGCTGGGGCGCCTCAGCCCTGTTGCTGTTTCCGGAATCCTCGCCGGCCCACCAGGTTTTTCTGGCCTTCGTGCTCGCAGGCATTACAGCCGGCGCCGCCTCTACCCTAGCGGCTCGCTTCGACGCCTTTTTGTCTTTCTCTCTTCCGATATTGACGCCACTCATCCTGCGACTCTTCGCCCTCGACCATGAGCAAGCCCTGCCGATGGCGATCTGCACCCTGCTCTTCTCGCTGCTCATGGTCTACACGGCGTACCGGACGTCCAACACTGTCCTGGAAACCCTCCGGTTGAAATATCACAACGCCCAATTGGTGGATCAACTCACCGGGCAATTGCAGGAAGGGGAGCAGATGGAACTGCTCCTCACCGTCAAGACCGAACACCATCGCTTTATCATGGAGTATGCCCAGGACATCATCTATCGGACAGACCGGAGCGGCCGTTTCACGTTCATCAATCCCGCGGTCATTCGGCTCCTGGGGTATCACGAGACGGAGATGCTCGGCCATCGGGCGCTGGATTTCGTTCATCCCGACTACCGCCACCCGACCGAACGTTTCTACCTCCGGCAATTTCTCCGGAAGACGGCCAGCACCTATTGTGAATTCCCTCTAGTCACCCACACGCAACAGACCCTGTGGGTCGGGCAGAATGTGCAGCTGCTGCAACGCGACGAGGAGGTCATCGGGTTCCAGGCCGTGGTACGCGACATTTCCGTTCGGAAACAGACCGAAGAAGCGTTACGCGTCAGCCAGGAGCGATACCGCGCGCTGTTCGAGAGCAGCCCCGAAATGCTGCTGACCGTCGACGCCCAGGGCACATTGCTGACGGTCAATACCACCACCGCCGCCGAATTGGGCTACGAGGCCGACGAGCTGATCGGTCAACCGGTGGCGCGAATCGTTCACCCGGATGACCACGGCAGCATGGAAAAGCATTTTGCCGACTCCCTCCGCCGACCGGGAGAAGTCCTCCGCTGGAATTTCCGGAAGCTGCGCAAGGACGGGAGCCTGCTCTGGGTGAGAGAAGCCGCCCGGGCCGTGCGTAACTCCGACGGACAGTTCGATATCATCATCGTGTGCGAAAACGTGACCGAACAGAAAGGCATCGAAGATGCCCTGACCCAGACGCGCCAACTCCTGGAGTCCATCGTCGAGCACATTCCCCACATGGTCTTTTTAAAAGACGCACAAGAATTGCGCTTCGTCCAGTTCAATAAAGCGGGCGAAGACCTGATCGGCCTGCCGCGAGAGGCGCTGCTGGGAAAAAACGATTTCGATTTCTTCCCTCTGGAGCAGGCGGAATTCTTTACCGCCAGAGACCGCGAGGCCCTGACCGGCGGCACGATGATGGACATTCCGGCCGAACCGATCCAGACCAAAGATCATGGCCTCCGGTGGCTCCACACCAAGAAGCTTCCCCTCTACGACCAGGCCGGCATGCCGCGCTATCTGCTCGGTATTTCGGAAGACATCACGGACCGGAAACAACGCGAGGAGGCCGAACGGCTGCGCTTGGGGAAATTGGAGACACAACAAGCCGTGCTGCATGAGTTGGCGGAAGATCCGGCCATCCATAGCGGACACCCGCAGCAAGCCTTCCCGGTCATTACCGAATATGCGGTGAGCACGTTTGCCGTCGAACGAGCCGGCATCTGGCTCTTTGGCGAGCATCAGTCCGCATTGATCCTGCAGGATCTGTTCGAAGCCACCCCCAAACACCATCTGCAGGGAACGACGCTCTCGACCGGTGAATACCCGGCCTACCTGCATGCGCTCGAAACCGAACCTTACTCGCTCGCGGCCCATGACGCGCAGATCGATCCCCGCACGAAGGAATTGACAGCGTCGTACCTGACCCCGCTTGGCATCGTGGCCATGTTGGACGCCCCGATCCGCCGGCATGGTCGCGTGGTCGGCGTGTTATGCCTCGAACACATCGGTCCGGCCAGAGTCTGGACCACAGAGGAACAAACATTCGCCGCCTCCCTGGCCGCCATGGCGACCCTGACCCTGGAGGCGTCGGACCGCCGTCAGGCTCAAGAGGCGCTGGAGCAACATGTCCGTGAACGCACCGGCGAGTTGCGCCGGACGACTGCCCATCTTCAGACCATCATCGAAGAGTCCCCGCTGGCAATGATCGAATTGGACCAAGCGGGCCTCGTGACCACCTGGAATGCCGCCGCCACCGCCCTCTTCGGCTGGACTAAAGACGAGGTGCTGGGCAAGGAGCTCCCTTATGTGCCTCCCGGCCAGGAGGAGGTGTCGGAAGAATTGTGGACGGCAGTGATGAGCGGCGCCGCACCGCGCAATCTCGAATTACGCCGCCAGAAAAAGGACGGAACCCTGGTGGATGTGAACATGTGGGGCAGCCTGCTCCAGGGTCCGGCAGGCCAGGCGGTCGGCTCCATCGGATTCTTCGTCGATATCACGAAGCACAAACAACTCGAAGATCAGCTCCGACAGGCTCACAAGATGGAAGGGATCGGCCGCTTGGCCGGCGGCGTGGCCCACGATTTCAACAACCTGCTCACCGTCATCAACGGGTGCGCCACGCTCGTGTTGGACCAGGTGCGGGCCGAGGATCCGCTTCGTCGCTCGCTGACCGAGATCCTAACCGCCGGCCAGCGGGCGGCGGCCTTGACCAGGCAGCTTCTGGCCTTCAGCCGGCGCCAAGTGTTGACGTTCCAGGTCTTCGACCTCAATGAGGCGCTCTCGTCCATCAGCTCCATGATCGAACGGTTGATCGGCGAAGACATCAGCCTGGTCAGAAATCTCGACTCACGGCCCTGTACCATTCGCGCAGACAGAGGACAGATCGATCAAGTGGTGCTGAATCTGGCCGTAAACGCCAAAGATGCCATGCCTGCCGGCGGAACACTCACGATGGCGACGCAGGTTCTGCTGATCACACCGGACAGCCCCGTGCCCCATCCCGCATTACTCCCGGGAGCCTATGCGCACCTGTCGATTCGCGACTCCGGGCAGGGCATGGACCGCACGACCCTCTCCCATATTTTCGAACCCTTCTTCACCACCAAAGAAGAAGGCAAAGGAACCGGACTGGGGTTGGCCACGGTGTACGGCATCGTCAAACAAAGTCAGGGGTTCATCTTCGCCGACAGCAGACCAGGTGAGGGCTCGACCTTCGACATCTACTTTCCGTTAGTCGAAGCGCCGCCGCTCGCTGCCGCGCCGGCACTCCCATCCCGGCCACACTGCGGGCGGGAGACGATCCTGCTGGTCGAGGATCAGCATGCCGTCCGGCTGCTGCTCACCCAGGCCCTGTCCGATTACGGCTACACCCTGCTGGAAGCCTCCAGCGGACAGGAAGCGCTCCGCCTCGTCGCCGCCGCCCGCACCCCCATTCATATTCTGCTTACCGACGTCGTGATGCCGCAGATGACAGGACCAGCCTTGGCCGAGCACCTGCGTCGGCAATGGCCCGGGCTACGGGTGCTCTTTATGTCGGGATATGCCGAGGGAAGCGTGTTACCGACGTTTCTCGCGGAACCGGGCACCGGCTTCATCCAGAAGCCTTTCCTCCCCACTGAACTGGCGCAGAAGCTCAGGGAATTGCTCGATCCCGCCAAGTAAGGCACCGGAGGGAATGCGCAGGGGGACCGGAAGCACGCGCAGCGACTTACCCGGGCAGGATCGCGTGGAAATGTTCGATGGAGGTAAACCGCACGGAAGGAACCGCGGAAGCCTGAGAGCTCGACCTGGAGCGGTGAAAAATCCGGCCGATCCCGAAATCTTCCGCCGCAGCCAGACATTGCTCATCGTCGTCGATGTAGAGCGCCCGCTCAGGATCGAATCCGACCAATTGCCGGCAAGTCGGCCAATACTCCGATCGCATCTTGAGCCATCCCACCTCGAAGGCATCCACGATCCGATCGACATGCCGATCCAGCCCCGTCTTGGCGGTTTTCACTTCCACTCCTGCCCGATGCGCGTTCGTCAGGATCGTCACGCGCTTCCCCAATCGACGCAAAGACGAGAGAAACTCTTCGGCGTCGGGAAGAAACCCGATCATATGGTCGAGTTCGCGATGCATCGCCACCACATCGATGTCTACCCGCTCCGACCAATAGTGTAAATCCGTCCAGGCCAATTCCCCTTCGACGGAACGATACATGGCCATCAAGCAATCCCGGGCGGCCTCGAAGGTCAGCGCATGCTTCGCCGCATACCGCCTCGGCAGTTCTTCCTCGAAGAAAAAGTTGTCGAAATGACGGTCGAGTAATGTGCCGTCCATGTCGAGCAACACATCGTCGATCCGACTCCAATCGACAGACTGATGGGCGGCTTCTGAGCGATTCGACAGCATCCTGGCAGTATACCGGAGACCGGCGCGGCAAGACGAGTCATTGTGTTCGGTGAAATCTCTATGCTACCGTCGCGCACCATGTCACGCACCAAACAAACGCGCGGTCCTGTGGCACCGCTCTTCACCCTTGAGGGCGGCCGGCTGCCCATTATCGCCCTTATCGGACGGCCCAATGTCGGGAAATCGACGCTCTTCAACCGCATTCTCGGCACGCGGGCGGCGATCGTGGACGATGTGCCGGGCGTGACGAGGGATCGCAACTACGCCGATTCGACCTATCGCAATCGCCGCTTCCGTTTGGTGGATACGGGAGGGCTGGACCCCACAGCCAGCGAAGGCATGTTGTCCCTGATCCGGCAACAATCCCAACTCGCCATCGCCGAGGCGGATATTCTCGTCCTGGTTCTGGACGCCCGCTCAGGCCTGACGCCGGCCGACGAAGAAGTCGTACAAACCCTGCGCGGCTCGGACAAACCCGTCTACTACGTGATCAACAAAATCGATACCCCGAAGGCCGATCCGCTGGTCGCCGATTTCTATCGCCTCGGGCAGGAGCAGCTATATCCCCTGTCGGCCGAACATGGCATCGGCGTCGCCGAGTTGCTGGACGATCTCTTCTCGCACATGGCCGAGCCCCTCGACGAAGAAGCCACGAGCGACACGCCCCGCATCGCCATCGTCGGGCGTCCGAATGTCGGCAAATCCACCTTGGTCAATTCAGTCCTCGGCGAAGCGCGCGTCGTCGTGAGTAATGTGCCGGGCACGACGCGAGACCCCGTCGATTCGGTCGCGACATTCAAAGACCGGCAATACGTGCTGACCGATACGGCCGGCATCCGCCGCCGCGGTCGTGTGGAACGCGGCATCGAGGGCTACAGCGTCGCCCGATCCCTGCGCGCCATCGGCCGATCGGACATCGCTGTGTTGCTGCTGGATGCGGAAGAAGGCGTCACCGAGCAGGACACCAAAATTGCGGGTCTCGTCCTCAAGCAAGGACGCGCCTGCATTCTCATCGTCAACAAGTGGGACCTCAAGACCGACGATGTGCACGCGCGCGAGGCCTACAAACAAGATCTTGAACGTCGCTTCCCGTTTCTCGCCTGGGCACCGGTGCTGTTCATTTCGGCGCTGGAGCAGGATTTTCTGCGCGGCTTGTTCGCCTTGATCGACCAGGTCTATTTCTCATTCTGTAAACGGGTCCCCACCGGCCCCTTGAATCAATTCTTTCAGGGTCTGCTGGAAGAACACCCGCTGCCGGTCAGAAAAGGAAAGCCGGCCAAAGCCAGCAAATCGGCATTCATGACGCAAGTTGCGACACGACCTCCCGCATTCGCCCTCTTTGTGGGCCATCCCGACAATATGACCCCGGCCTACCTCCGTTTCCTCGAAAACCAGATCAGAAAGGAATATCACTTCTCCGGCACGCCCATTCGACTGATGACCAGAAAAAAATGAGGCAGCCTTGCCGGGGCGCGACGCATTCGACACAATCGACGACATTTTCCTTCGCCCCCTTCGTTTCACCGCCCACGATTCCTTGAACATTTCGTAGATTTCCTCCCTTCTCGTCACTCGACGCAATGGCCCGCATCTTGCTTTTCCCTTCAGCATCCGAATGGCAGCGACGACCGGACGCGCTGACCCCAAGAGGGATAGCCATAGCAGAGAGGAACTCATCTCCATGTTTATCGGACAACCAGATCTCGCCGCACCCGCCGCACCGACCTCGTCGGCCGGGACCGGCCTCCTCGTCCTTTCCATGGACGGCCGAATTCTTCACACCAACGACCGGGCACGCGAGTTCGCGCACCATTTCACGAACGAGCCGTGCCGGCTGCAGGCCTCCGCGACCACACCACTCCGTCATCCGTTGATGGACCTGTTTCATGACGTCCTGGCCAATTTAGAGAAACACATTGCGGCAGAAGACTGGAGCCAATTCGAAATCACCCGCCTCGCCCGATGGGGCGGCGGCACGGTACGCCTCAGGGGATTCGGCATTCCAGACCAAGCCAGACGCCAGCAGTCACGTATGGTCCTGACTGTCGATCAACAGCCAGGCCCCTCCCCTGTTAACATTCAATCTGCGTGACGCACGGCCTCAGGCGATTCGCAGGTCGCGAACGGCTTTCAACTTGACTCATGCGGATCAGCATGTTATTCGCACAGGAGACGTTGTACGCCACGCGCGACAAGGCAGACACCGGCCCGTTCCAGCTATGGGAGGTTTCTCCTCCACTCTTTCGGCGTCATACCATTCCGATCAAGACGATGTAATAACCACTATGGCTTACTCTACGAATTCCCCTCGGCGACTCCTCCTTCTCTCGATCCGGTTGGGCGCCTGTCTTATCCTGGCACAACCAGCGTGGGCGGACACCCCCACACCCCTCATTGAACCGCCCCCGCTCGCTGAGTCCAGCGAACCGGTCGCGGAAGACAACCCTGAACCGGCAGTCGCTCCTGCGCCTGTGTCCCCTTCGGTTCAGATTTCCGGCGCGATCTGGCGGTCGAAACCAGGCATCGTGTTTCTGCAAACCCCGATCGGGCCGCTCTCGCTGAGTTCGAAATCCACCCTTCGCGATATCAAGACCTCACAAAAGATCACCCTGTGGGTCCATGGTACGACCAGTGTCATCGACATCCGCGAGAGGGGTGTCGACAAACTCGTCCATCGGTATGTCACCGGCATGCCGAACTTTACCTCCCCTGAGAAAAACGCCGTCACACTCTGGACTCCGGACGGCGAACAATCCTTCACCCTCGGCGCATTTGAAACCAAAATCGCCGGACGCCAGGATCATCAACCCTTGACCATCGAGGTCGATGGGGCAGGAACCATCAAAGGTCTGCACGATGTGCAGTTTGATCTGCAGGTCAATCAGCTGCCCCGCACAGCCTCGTCGCTGCATCTCTTGTTGAACGGCACGGTCTCGAAACTGAAGTCGAACTATGTGTTCCTGAAAACCCCTCTGGGCATCGTAACAGTCAGCGGAAAGACCGGTGTGCGGAACGCCAAGGTCGGGCAGGAGATGTCGGTGTGGATCCAGGATCGTCATGTAGCCATCGACCTGTATCAGGACGGTCTTACCAGTCCATCACGCCGGTTCCTCACCGGGCCGCTGGCCTACGGTTCCGACGCGCATGACACCCTCACCATGCAGGGGCCCGAGGGAGCCCAGTCCATTCCCCTCACGCAACGGCCGGCTGCTCTCGCAACCCTGAAGGAAGGGCTCCCGATCACCGTCGAACTCAACCAGCAGGGTGAACTCGTCGATATCCGCCGGGTCAATTGACACCCCTCCGTCGGCAGCTCGACATCCGGACGGCTTCTTGACAGTGCCCGACGCCCCCCGTAGACTCCGTGACGCGTATGGCATCACGGAAGAACAGTCGGCCGGAAATCCCCGACGGGCGCGGCGTCTCCCCCTCCACCTCCGCTCCATTCGATCAGCTGTATCGTGATCACGTCGACGTGATGTACCGCTTTGCCTATCGGCTGTGCGGTGAAGCCGAGGCGGCCAAAGATCTGGTCCAGGAAACGTTTCTGAATGCCTATCGCGCGTACGACCGATTTCGTGGCGACGCACAGGTCTCGACCTGGCTGTACGCCATCGCCTCCCATGCCTGTCAACGTATGCGGCGGAAACGCAAAGGCGAACCGGAGCGCGAGTTATCTCTGACCGAATTCGTCCCGACATCGGAGGGCGAGTTTTCCCTGCAGATCCCGATGGAGGGCCTCAGCCCTCAAGAAGCGCTTGAAAACAAAGAACTGCGGCAGATACTCGATCGTGCCATCGCAAAGTTGCCGCGCAAATACCGGATGGTCCTGGTGCTCCGGGACATGGAAGGATTGAGCGCCAAGGAAGTGGGCAGCATTCTGGGGCTCAACGAACGGGCGATTAAATCGAGGCTGCATCGAGCCCGCCTTTTTGTCCGCAAGGAACTCAGCGGCAAAGGATTGGCGGCAGAATTTCATCCGGACATTACCACCGGGCCCCGATAGTTTGGTATAGTCAAGAAGAAGCACCGCCATGGCTGATCGCGTACGCACATATCCAGGCACCCGCACCCCCGCCCTCCACCAGGGTCACGGAAAACGAAATTGCGTGAAAGTGCTCGAACGGCTGTCTGCCTATCTGGACGACGAGCTTTCCGGCGACGTGTGTCAGGAAATTCGCGCCCACCTCGGCGACTGTCCGAATTGCGAAGTGTTTCTCGACTCTCTGCGCCAAACCGTGCAGCTCTGCCGAAACCGTCCTTCTCCGGCACTCTCCAAAAACGATCGTGCGAACCTCCGCCGGCAGATTTTGAAGGCTGCGGCAACGGCATAACCAGTCGTGATTGGCCCGATGATCACGCCGGCCGGGACACAACCGGCAGAGGGGGCGAGAGACGAGTCGCAGAGTGATCAGCGGCGGCGCTCGCCGCAAGGATATGTTCCTTCGATTTCAGACCGCCTCCTGCTCGCCCTTCTATTGACCTGCGGCGGAACCGGGGTCCTGCTCGCCCAGCCTTCAGAAACGCTCGACCACGGGCAAGCCATCTACCGTGCGCATTGCATGGAGTGCCATGGCACAACCGGCAAGGGCGACGGGATCAAGGCCCCGTTTCTTTCCCCTCGACCGGGCAATCTCATCTCGGCGGCGACCGCTGTCAAAACGGATACAGAACTGCTCCGCACCATCGCTCAAGGGAAGCCCCGTACGGCCATGCCGGCCTGGAAGAACGTGCTGCCTGCCGAGGACCAGCAGGCCGTTCTCCAATACATTCGTTCCTTGGTCCGGTTTACCCGGCCACTCACTCCCCCTCCCCCGGGTCCGTGATCTTGCATCGCCTCCGCACGCCCCTTTCACCTGAAAAGAGCCCCGTGGTACAGTGACATTCTTTTATTGCCACCGGAGGTCGTTCGCATGATTCGCGGGAACCAGTTCCATCGACGACAGACCATTGCCATCGTGACCCTCGCGGTCTCTCTCGGTCTCTGGACCGGGACAGCCGAGTCGGCACCGGCTACCGGCGGGAAGGGACATCGCCCAACCGCCTCCGCCAAGCAACCACCGGCGGTCCAGACCGCCGTCCGATATGCCGAAGCCCTTGCGCACGGCGATCGCGTCACCGCCGGGCAATTGGATTTTGCCTGCCAATACCGATACGTCGTTGCCTCTCCGGCGAAGGTGAAACAATTCGCGCCGGCCAACGACACGTCCTACGATTCCTGCTGGCAAACGCTGACCGATGCCTATGCGCCCATGCTCAAGCGGTCGGACATTGCCATGGATATCATTTGGCCGAGCACCGGCCCGCTGATGTTTTTCGGCGACGATCTCCCGAGGGCGCCGGCCTCGACCTTCGTGGCCGACGTGCTGGGCACTTCCCCCCCCGGGAGCGGTCTTCATGTGACCGTCGTCGGCAGCCGCACCATTCCGTCCGGTTCATTCCGCCTGGGACGCACCGGGAAAGTGCTCGGCGCTCCAACGACGCTGGTCCAACTATCCGTGCAGTATCAGGATCCCCTGACATCGCCGGTTACCTATGCCCCCGGCAACGTCAAGTGGACGAACACGATCAAGCGCCCGAGGCTGGCATTGAAATCCGTGACCACCCAGTGGGTCGTCTTTACCGGGCTGAAGCAGCATGGATTTCCCGGCGATACCGCCGTATTCAATCTGCCGGTCGCCACGCAGCCGGAAGCCCCGGGCATGATGGCAGACAAGATTCCGTTTGCCACGGAAGCAAGCCGAGCCCTGCCTGAGTCCCTGGCCTGGTGGGGACCGGACGATCAACCCGGCACGTTGACAGCCGCTGCGGCGCGCGCCGCCATCTTTCCCGATCTGCGCGACCGGGTGGCCTTACTCAACCGCGTCTTGCTCATCGACCCGAAGCAGCCGGACGCCCTGACGGTCCTGACCCGCCACCTGTACAGCGTACTGCTCCGTGAAGCCCGTAATAGCCATCAGGTGCCCATCAAGGATCCCGCCCTGGGCATCGTGGTGGATGAATTTTATTGGAACATTTATGCGCAGGGCGCCCGCCTGGATCTCTCGAACGGGATGGAAATGGGCGGTCTCTCGCAGCCGACCCCGGCAGACTTTCTCTATCGTCTGATCCCGGCACTTCAAACACTCGTTTCGGTCAGGCCGGAACAACTCGACAACCGGTTTCGACTAGGGATCGCCTACCGATGGAATAACGACCAGCTCCCCATGGTCGAGACCTTCGAATCCCTGGTCAAGGATATTCCCGAGCACCGGAGAACGCCCAAGTCCGAGGCCCTGCTTCAACTGGCCTGGTCCCGGATCAACAAGGTGTCCTGGAACCGGATCCTTCACGATACGGAGACGCCTCGGGCCTATGCCGATGCCGAGGCCGCCCTGGCACAGGCGGAACTTCCTCTCGATAAGTTTCTGGCCGAATATGCGATGGCCTACACCATGATCTTTTTGCCGAACTACGGGGACAAGGCCAAAATGCTCCAGCACCTCACCGAAGCCAAGCGGTGGTTCGACGAGGTACCCGGCAAGTCGGATGAGGTGTGGCGGTACTTCCTGCACTCGGAACTGCTCAAAGCCGTGCTGGACGCCGATCCGATGTTCCAACCGATCCTGGCAACCGCCGCCGCCCCCCACGCCTGACAACACACGGAGCGGGGCGGTGGAGTCAGCAGTACTCCACCGCCCCGCGCACTCCAGCCTCCGCCGCCTTGTCAACCTGCATACGCTGTGCTAACCATATCCGTTCAGCATCTCCACGGAGGAGTCCATGCCCGTCACGGCCCGATCCGCCAGCGTAAGTCAGTGTGCCCTCATCGCGACCCTCATCGCGTCTCACTTCAGCTTGACCGGCTGTTCGATTTTCGGTGGAAGCACGCAACCACTCATGGTCAATTCAGAACCACCCGGCGCACAAGTCCTCATCAATGGCACCGTAGCAGGCACGACGCCGTTGCAGTATCAGGTCCCCCGAAGAGGAGACCTCACCGTCGAAGTGCACAAAACGGGATACCAGACTCAGTCCCGAGTAACGGGCCGGAAACTCAGTAGCACCGGGATTGTCGATGTCCTCGGGGGCGCAGTTTTCCTCCTTCCGTTGCTCGGACTGATTGCGCCGGGAGCGTGGGAACAGGACCCGTCCACTATCGGCATCACGCTCGAACCTGACACACGTCAGCCGGCCCAGGCGCGGTAACGAAGCAGGCTTCACAGCACCCAGGCGGCAGTTATTTAAGGAACACCCCATCATGATCGACGTCCACGGATATGCCGCACTTGACGCTCAATCCCCGCTCACCCCGTTCAGATTTTCACGCCGCGAAGTGGGCCGGCATGATGTGTTGATCAAGATCCAGTACTGCGGGATTTGCCATTCGGATGTGCACCAGGCGCGGGATGAATGGGGCGGATCACTCTTTCCGATGGTGCCCGGCCACGAAATCGTCGGCACCGTGGAAAAAGTCGGGGCCTCCGTCAAACAATTCACCGTCGGTCAAACCGTGGGGGTCGGCTGCTTCGTCGATTCCTGCCGGACTTGCCCGGCCTGCAAGAAAGGCCTGGAGCAATATTGCGAAGGCCACCTCGCCTTCACCTACAACGGCAAAGAGCGGGACGGGGTCACACCCACCTACGGCGGATACTCCACCAAGGTCGTCGTCGATCAACGCTATATTGTGCGGATTCCCAAACGGTTGCGCCCTGAAGAAGCGGCGCCGCTCTTGTGCGCAGGCATCACCACCTACTCCCCGTTGCGGCACTGGGGGGTGGGGAAGAAACACCGGCTCGCTGTGGTCGGGTTAGGCGGCCTCGGACACATGGCCGTCAAGATCGGCAAGGCACTCGGCGCCCACGTCACAGTCCTGAGCCACTCCGACAAGAAACAGGCCGATGCGAAGCGGCTGGGCGCACAGGCCTATTACTCCACCGCAAAGGCGGAAACCCTGACCCGACTCTCCAAACAATTCGACTTCATTCTGGACACCGTGTCGGCGCCCCATGATCTGAATGCCTATCTGGAATTGCTGAAAACCGATGGCACCATGATTCTGGTCGGGGCTCCGGATAAGCCCGCGGAGCTCGACGCCTTTCCTCTGATCATGCGCCGACGGCGACTGGTCGGATCGTTGATCGGCGGGATCAAGGAGACTCAAGAGATGCTCGACTTCTGCGGCAAACACAAGTTCGGCGCAGATGTGGAAGTCATTCCCATCCAGCAGGTGAATACCGCCTACGACCGTCTTGTTCTCGGCGACGTGCGCTATCGCTTCGTGATCGATATGAGTTCCCTGACGTAGCGCCTCGGATCCCACTCTCTCAGAGATGAGTCCCGACCAGTCGACCCGCATGGTCGAACAGGCACGGGCTTCCCCTCTATGCGCACCCACTCAAATCGGGCGGGGACAGACCCTGCTTTCAGCGAATGCAGCCACTGAGAGCGGCTCACGAAAGGGGGAGAGTCGAACGAAACGGCAGGCCGGGCGGCCGCAAGGCCGCCCGGCGACGCCACCATTACTTGGCAGGAGTCACAAACGGCATGAGCGGCAACTGCCGCGCATCCTTGTCCACCTTCAACAGTGCAATGGCACCGCGGAGGGCGTCGGTCAAGGAGTGGGTGACGATCGGGTACACTCCGTCATTGTTATCCAGCACCATATCGAGGATCGCCGCGCCGGCAGGCGGGATCAGCTGCGTCTGCACGCCGCGCGTATGGTTGGCGGGATTGCCGCTCTCCCACACATCGTCCCAGATCTCAGCGATCGGATGGACCGCCGACACGTTGTTCGGTCCGGCATTCACGAAATAAAACCGAACCCGCTCTCCCGGCTTGGCGTCCAGGAAGTCGCCTCCCGCCTTGCTGTGCACGGGATCGTACCGGAAGACGGAGCCGTTAAACACCACATGCTGATACTTCCGGTCGAACATCCCATCGACATCGTCGGGATCCTTGAACAGTTCGCTCTGCACCAGCACATACTCGCGATCGGCCTTCGGCAACGCCTTGGGATCCTTGGGATCGACGATAATGGCGCCCATCATGCCGCGCGCAATATGCTGAATCATGGGAGAGGCCCCGCAGTGATAGGCGAAGATGCCCGGCCATTTGGCCTTGAAACGATATTGCAGCGACTCGCCGGGACGCACTTCCTTGTAGTGCTCCAGGAAGTTGGTCTCCGCCGCGTGAAAGTCCATGGAATGGGGGCGACCGTTGGTCTCGGGATTCGTCAGTGAAAAGACGACCTCGTCGCCTTCCTGCACACGAATCACCGGACCGGGAAACTGACCGTTGAAGGTCCAGGCGTCATATGTATGGCCCTCGCCGTCCACGACAAGCTTGGTCTCCACGGCCGTCATGGACACTTCGACGACTTTCGCGAAGGCAGAGTCGACCGGTTGCATGGCCACGCCATACACCGAGGCCAATCCCAAGACCGTGCGAATCACAGATTGACGAAAGCGGGTGCTACGTACTGTCATAATGCTGCGGCTCCTCCTGTTGAAAGTGAATGGGTATCGGTTCATTCAGAACCACAGGCAGGATACCGAATCATCAACTCAAACCAATATGACAATTGTCATGTTTTCAAATTACCTCAGGACGCGTAGGCGTTCTCCTACCGCTCCGGGTACCGGCTAGCGCTTCGCAGCCAGTTCCGCAAAATAGTGCACAAACGCTTTCATCCCGCCTGAGGCCTGGCCCCAGTCGAAATATTCGTTCGGCGCATGGTAGCCGTGCTCGGGCAGGCTCAAGCCCATGAACAGAATCGGAACCTTCCAGGTTTTCTGCATCGTCACCACCGCACCGATCGAGCCGCCTTCGCGGATAAAGGCCGGCTCTTTGCCGAATCCCGCCTTCACGGCGCGCTTTACCGCATCGACGTACGGCCCCTCGAACACGCCTCTGAACGGATGCAGCATCCCCTCGCGCTCGACCTTCACCTCAGGATTCAACGTGGCGACATGTTTCTTGAGCAGCGCAAAGGCTTTCTCCGGAGTCTGATTCGGCACGAGCCGCATGCTGACCTTCAGCTCCCCATGGCCCGGCACCACCGTTTTCACCCCCGGCCCATGGTAGCCGCCGACGAGTCCGTGCACCTCAAATGTCGGGGCGGCCCAAATACGACGCATGACCTCTGCCGGATCGTGGGTGCGAAGCGTCTTGAATCCGTAGGCCTGCTTGAACTTGCTCACTTGAAATCCAGACTGCAGGAAACTCTTGATCTCTGCCTTGCTCGGCTCCACCACATCATCGTAGAAGCCCGGAATTTTCACCTTACCGGTCTTGGCATCCACACAGGCATGGACGATGTCCATCAACTCGGCCAGCGGATTACGCGCCGCGCCGCCCGTCACACCCGAGTGGGCATCCTTGGAGCCGGTACGCAGGACGAGCCGCGCGCCGAGCAAACCGCGCAAGCCATAGGGCATCGCCGGCTGGTTCTTGGACAGCCAGATCGTGTCCGAAATCACCACCGAGTCCGGGCGCGGGATCGCCGCCCGATTCTTGATCGCGGCCGCGAAACTTGGACTGCCGTTTTCCTCTTCCAGTTCCCACAAGAATCGCACATTGATGGGCACCCCCTGCTCCATCGCATAACGCGCGCCGAACAAGGCCGCCAACGCCGGGCCTTTGTCGTCCGTCGCCCCTCGCCCCCGGTAGATGCCGTTGTCGTTCTGAAACGCAAAGGGGGCCTGTTTCCATTCCGGCTCCTGCGCCGGCTGCACATCCATGTGATTGTAGACGGTCACGGTCGGGTAACTTGGATCGACGGTCCATCCACCTGACACGACCGGGTAGCCCGGGGTCTCGACGATGTGCGTCTCCGCCCCGGCAGCCCGCAGATATTGCGCGGCCAATTCCGCCATCCGGCCCACATCCGGCGCATGCCGTGGATCCATGCTGATAGAGGGAATTTCCACTGCCTGCCCGAGCATGTCTTCATAGCGCGGGCGAATATCCTTGATGTAAGTATCCAACTGGCGCTGCAAGTCGCTCATCGCTGTGCCTCCCAATGATCGCCGGCGATTATATCGACTCGCAAAGGGAAAGCCTATGAGGGCGATGATCGAAACAAAGAATGGTAGAATGCCCGCGATGATCCACGATGGCCCCCATATCCTGAATCGTCCTATCGCGAGGCTGCTCTTCGGCCTGACGGCGTGCCTGTTCCTTCATGGCGGCATGGCTGCCGCGCAAGAAGCCGTTACCGTGCAGGAAATCCTGACCGATCCCGCGCTGTTCCACTTGCGGCAAATCACGCTGCGAGGGACAGTCCGCCACGTCCAGCCGCTCGATCCTTATGAGATCCCCGCCGGCTCAACCTGTTATGGCGGCTATCTCTTCAACCTGGAAGACGACACGGCCACGCTACCGGTCGCGGTCCCGGGACTCTGCGGCGTCCCGATGGTACAGGACCCTGACGTGGAAGAGGGGGCGCGCGTGGCCGTAGGCGCCACGGTCCAGGCCCCGAGCCATGGAGGGTATGCCCTGAGCTTCAAGGGCGGAAAGATCGCCATGGATCAAGAGGGCGTCGTACAGGCCATTGCGAACCGAATTACGCCGCTGGTGGAATAACTCATGACGCGCCCTCTCCCCGAACATTCTCTCCGGCTCGTGACTCCCGCTGAAACGCACGTCGGCTGGATCGGTACCGGCGTGATGGGCGCATCCATGTGCCAGCATCTCCAAACCAAACAGTATCGACTGACCCTCTACACCAGGAACCGCAGCAAGGCGTCGCCGATTCTCGCCAAGGGCGCGACCTGGGCCGATTCCCCTCGCGCAGTCGCTGAGCAGACAGAGGTCGTAATGACGATAGTGGGATTCCCTCGTGACGTACGCGACGTATACTTCGGCGAGCAGGGTGTACTGGCAGGCGCACGGCCCGGCATGGTGCTGATCGACATGACCACCACCGAGCCGTCGCTCGCGCAAGAGATTGCCCGGGCGGCTCAATCACGCGGGGCCTTCGCCGTGGATGCGCCGGTCTCCGGCGGCGATGTCGGCGCGCGCAACGCCACCCTCTCCATCATGGTCGGAGGGGCCACCAAAGCGGTTCAGGCCATCATGCCCCTGCTCGAATGCCTCGGCAAGAAAATCGTGTACCAGGGCGATGCAGGCCTGGGACAGCATACAAAGCTCTGTAACCAAATCGTCATCGCCGGCACCATGATCGGCGTGTGTGAGAGTCTCCTGTATGGCTACAAGGCGGGGCTGCAGTTAGATCGCATGCTGGAGTCGATCCGCGGCGGTGCGGCCGCCTGCTGGACACTCGACAATCTGGCGCCACGCATTCTAGCCCGCAATTTCGACCCTGGGTTTTTCGTCGAACATTTCATCAAAGACATGGGCATTGCGTTGGAAGAGGCGCGACGGCGACAGCTCACCCTGCCCGGACTGACACTCGCGCATCAGCTCTATGAACGGGTGCAGGCGCTCGGCCATGGCCGCGCCGGTACCCACGCGCTAATGCTGGCGCTGGAAGAGCTGTCGTCTCCGCCAACCGCTCATCCAACGGAAAATCCTGGGACTGATTTTCAATTGAAGGAGCCCTCATGAAACACCTATTGGC